>JAEEGL015324564.1_pt1 | contig 10902 bp, 1 predicted proteins | sample 9134231 | NCBI WGS metagenome assembly JAEEGL01 (sample SAMN16246548, study PRJNA631951) | gut metagenome | biome: gut microbiome; feature: rumen; material: fiber-attached | host: Bos | place: Iran: Karaj | collected 2018-10
CAATCCCCAATCCCCAATCCCCAATCCCCAATCCCCAATCCCCAATAAAATTTGTACTTTTCTTTATTTTTTATTTTATTTTTTTCAATTATATTATCTAAATAATTTTTTTTACATATTTAAAATTTGAGATGGTAGAAAATTATATCAAATTATTCTTATTAATTTGCTTTCTTTTTTCATTTATAATATCAGAAACAATACCAACAGAAATTACTTTTAATGAAAATACTGGTTTTAATGAAAAATTTTATGGTTCCCAAACTTTTAAAATTAATTTTAATAAAGGTTATGAATTCATTCATTTAAAAGTAACATCTGAAGAAGGAAAAAACCCAATAGTCTTAATGTCAAGTGAAGACCAAGAATGTAAAGATAAAAGAAAATTAATGACTATGCAACCATATAATGCCATAAATGTCTTTTTCAAAAAAAATTTTATTCCCTATAGCTCAGAATACTTATGCATTCGATACCCACAAACAGATGTCGAAGATCCCAAATTTACTTTAGAGATAAAAAATGAAGATATTTGCCAACTTTCATTGGGTGAACAATATAGCTATTATGTAGATGAAAAAAGTACTAAAATGCAATTCCAATTTATTTATGATTCAAGTCTATTTTTAAGGAATTTAGCAACTGTTTTTAATACTAACTTTTGGGTTAAAGGTCAAAGCCATCCAAAGGTAGAACCCATAGAATCTTTTGAATCAAAAGAATTTGACTACGGTACTCTTTTTTCTGGTGAATATGTAGGGGGAAACAATTATATTATAAGAATTGATGCTCAAGAAGGAGATTATATCACAGTAGGAAGTTTAATAATTGATGATGGAGTATCTAAAGAATTAAAAGTTAATGATTTAGAAATAATGGGTTTATTAAAAAAAGATGAAAATGAAATATGTTTCCCAATTAAAACAGATTCTAATTTAAATGGTAAACTCATAAGAATTAATGGTAATGTTTATACAAAAAATTTAATTACTTATTTTAAACATGATGGAATAAAGAATGAAACATCATCTAAAAATGTAGAAAATGGACTTATTGAAGATTTATTTTATAATAATAACAAAGAAAATTCATATTGTTTAAAACATTTAGATGAAGGATTAGATGCTATTTACTCTTTACAAATAACATCAAATAGTTTTAATAATTTAAATCAATTTATTTATCCACCCCATCTCCCAGGTGTTATATATAGTCATCACCTTCTTAAAGGGGAAGTAGCAGTATTCCAAGCAATGAAACCAAAAGAAGGTGCTAAAGAAATCAATTTTAATATGAAAGCAATAAAAGGTTTCCCTGATATGCTTTTCGATATATGCTTAACTTTCCCAGATTGTACTTATATTCCAAATCACTATCAATTTTTAGCAAATCCCCATCATTCAAATAGAATGACAGTCTATAGTTATTATTTAAATGAACAAAATACAAATTTTAAGGAATTTAATCCTATTACTTCTTTTCAACCTGTATTAATTGTAGAATGTGTAAATGGAACAACTGAAGAAGAATCTGTGTCAGAATTTTGTGAATTTGAAACTTCTATTTTTACAAACAAAGATAGATTAAGTATTATCGAAGGAGAAACTTTTAGTCAATATTTATTAAAAGAAGAAGAAGATTTATATACTATCAATATAGAAAATCAACAAAATTTACAAAAAATATATTTGGATTTAATTGTTTTTAGTGGGGATGTTGATTTTATATTTGAATCCACTGATGTTGAAGCTCATAAATATTTTATATCTAATAAAATATTTTATAGCATACAAATAAACAACAATCCTCTAAAAAAAATTGACTTTAAAGTAAAAGCCTATAAAAATTCATTTTATTTAGTACAGCATCAATTAGTTAAAGATAATTTAGAAGAATCAAAAGATGTTAATTTAATAGAATCAGGAGTTAATTATATTCAATCAATATTAGTTGGAGATAAGGCTTCTTTAAAGAAACATATTTTCTTCAAAAATTTAAAATTTGACACTAGAACACCATTTTTAGTAAGCTTTTATTCCCAAAATTGTAGATATCTAGTAACACGTGAAATTGATTCTATTATTGGTGCTATTCCAATATATGATAATTATGGACAACTTATAATAGATGAAAATGACCCTTTTTATAATACCGATAAATATTCATTTACAATTGATATAATCTCAGATGACAACACAAATTATAATAATAAATTATGTTTATTTTATTTAACTGGTTTAGAATTAACAAATTCAGATACTGGTACAGAAAGATCGATTTCGGTCAGTGATGGTATACCTCAATATTATATTTTTACAAAAAAATATCCATTTATGAAATATTCTTATCATATAAGTGATTCAAACAATCCTGTTATTATTAACTTTAATTTATTAGATAAAGCTCCTTATATTGTTAAAGTTTATTTTGGATATCTTGAAAAAGTAAGAAAAACTATTTATAGAAATGAAAATATAATATTAATTTCCTCAACCTTAAAAGAAGAATGTAAGGATAAGGATGAAGTTTGTACTATAAATCTAAGTATAGAATTAGAAAATAAAGATAATGAAAATGAAAATAAATTAGAAACAACTATATTCCAAGTTAGAGGAGCACCAATATATTTAGAAAAAAATGTTGTAAAGCAAGATCTTTTACTTGGAAATGAATTAAGATTCTTTTATTTAGATTTAGGAAAAGGAGATACTGGAGATATTACTGTTGATTATAAAAGAGGAAATGGTTATATTTATGCAAAAGTAGTTAATAAAATGAATACAGAATTTGATCCTAAAGCAGATTGGAGAGGAATTTATGAATTTCCTATTAATAAAAATGATTCTTTAAGATATGAAACATATCTTAAAAAAATAATTATAAATCCTGATGATACTAAAAATTGTGATGAAGGATGTTATTTATTAATAACTTTAGTTAATGCATATTATAAAAAATATACAGAATCTGAAGAAAATATTGCATATTTACCTTATAGAGTAACTATAACTCCAAGAATAGCAAATATTGAAAAATTATATGAATCAGAATTAGTTCCTATAATAAAAATGAAAATAAATGAATTTGTTGTTGGAAACCTTTATCCAACAGACAAAAAAATATATGAATATTATCAAGTAACTTTACCTTTTGATTCAGATTATGTATTTATAGATTGGCAAGCAGATAAATCTTCCCTTCTTGTTAATGTTGGTGAATATAACAAGCCAACAAAAGATAATCATCATTTTCAATTTAATTCAAATGGATATGATAATACTTTTAAAATATATAAATCAGATATTATTAAAAATCTAGATAAATATTCTACTAATTTAAATAATGTAGTTTTAACTTTAGGAATATGGAATTTTGAAGTTGATACTTTATATACTTCTGTTTATGCCTTTAAAATATCAATGCCTCTAATTTCTTATAAAGGGCCTGACATGTCTGAACCATTAGAAATAACTCATATAAGAAGTAATCAAAAAGTTCAATGTGATCCATTTGAATATAGTTCAAATACTTATGCATGTATTTTCGCTGTTATTTTTGATGAAAGTGATACTAATAGTAGTTTAATTGTATATCCTAAGGCTGAAAATGAAAATTGGAAAATTAATTTTACTGGAGAATTATTAGACGCTGAACCAATTGAAAGAAATAATTTGACATATATTCAGTCGAAACTCAGTAGTTTAAATGAATTTAATTCTGATCAAAATAAATTTATGTATGTTCATAAAATAGATAGAAGTAAAGCTTTATTTTTCATGGCAACTACAATAACTTATACAAAAATGGAGGTATTTTCATCTACATATCAATTATTTGATCAATTAACTATAATTCCCAATCCAAGTACAGCCCAAATATTTGCATTAGGAAAAAATAAAATAATTAAATTTAATTTTGAAACAACTAAAGATTTATTAATTAATATTGTTTCTCTCTCAGGTGAAGGATCTTTCAATTGGAATACTAATGAAGAAGAAAAAATACAATATTATTTAAATGGATTTGAAGATAGACTTACTTTAACTTCAGCAACAAGTATAGAAAAAAATCAAAACAGTCTTTTGGTTGTACAATCTAATACATTCGTTGCTGATGATAATGACAAAGATGCTGGTTTTGTTTTTTATATGACTTTCTATCCTAGAAACGATGAATATAATATAGATCAAATAAAAATAGGAAGATCTACTGAATTTAATTATAGAGAGCCAAAATTCCCATTAAATTTCTATACACGATTAACAAATAAAGAAGTTGCAATAAGTTTGACATTTTATAATTTTTATATGGATAAAGGAGAAAAAATAAATTATGATAAAAATTTATATCAAATTTGGGGAAAAATTTTAAAAGAAGAAGATGCAATGAATGCAAGATTTGATGAATATTATAGACCAAATAATGATATGTATGCTGTAAGAGGTTCTGTTGATGGACCTTTTGCAACATTATACTTTAGTGCTCAAGATATTGAAAAATTCAATATTAAAGAAGAAGAAAATCCAACTATATTTTTCTCTGTTGATATGGCTAAAGAACAAAAACATAATTTCAAAGAAATTGGTGTAGAAGTAAGTTTATTAAGAGAACAAAATGAAAATGAAATAGAATTATTTGCAATTGAAAATGTTTATTATCATGGTAAATTATCAAATAATAAAAATAGTTCTTCTCCTTCTTTTAAATATAAATTAAGAGCTGGGGAGGAAAACAATTATATGAGAATTGAATTCTCTGCTAATAGTGATTATGTCAAATATGCTGTAACTAATGATAAAAATGAAAAAACTACTTTTAAAGGATTAATAGGTTTAGAAGAAAAATATTTAAATGGAAGAAAGCTTATAACCTTCCAAATACCAAAATTAAATGAATCTTATTTATATTTAATTGTTTATATAGACATAGATAAAGATATAGACTCAAAATTATCTAACTATATTTTCAAATATATGAATTCTAATGATAAAATAAACTTTCCTAATTTCAAAATGGAAAGTGAAGAATTAGAAGTTCAAACATCTGGAAATTATGGCTCAAAAACATATACTATTTCATTTTATCCTATTGAACATCATGATGTAAGTTATTATATAAAAGGAATCTATCATAAAGATATAATAAATGGAGAAAAGAAGGATACTATTGCTATATCTGAATCAAATGGATACAATTTATTAATAGAAAATCCTGATTTCGATGGTGAATCAAAAGTAAGTTTAGATTTAGAAAATATAAAAGAAAAAATAGATTATATTAAAGTATTAGCAAAAGTTAACTTTGATACAAATAAACAATTTTTATTATATAAGCCTTATACTATCAGTGGAGAAGAAGGAAATGATACTGGTGAATATGAACTAATTTCTCCTTCGGAACAATTAATACCTCTAAAATATGATATAGGAAAACAATTATATAAAGGAAATGCTAGAGATGCCTATAAAATCCAAAAATATCAAATAAATTTTGAAGGAGATAAAGATAAACTTTCAGATTATATAAATATTCAATTAAGTTCAGATGAAAGCTTAAAAAATAAGGTTATATCTATTTCTACAAGTGATGAAAATGGAAAAGAAAATAGAATTCAAATGACTCAATTAGGTATAGAAAAATCTGTTAATTTATGGATTAAAAAAGAACAATTACAAAATAATTATTTATATGCTATAGTTGAATGTGATATTAAAGAAGATGAAAAATGTAATTATTTAATGGATTTTTCAGGCTCTGATTATGCTTCAATGAAATCATCAGTTTTAAATTATAATTATTATGTTAATAAAGAAAATAAAGAAATGAAATTTAGAATATCAAATGATTTAAGTTTAAAATCTACAGAAAATTCTAACAAAGTATTAACAATAATTGCAACTGGTGGAAAAAATATAAAATTAAATTTAAAAGATCAATCAGGAAAAGAATATTCTAATAATAATAATATCAGGTCTGGTAGTGCAATTATTGCACAAATATCTGATAATAGTAACTTTGATTTAACAGTTGAAGCAGAAGAAGGAGATTATATAACTCTTGGAAGTAAAATAATTATGGATGAAAAATCAGATGCAAATGAATTAGAACCAAATGGTCATGAAATAAGCGGATATTTAGAAAGAAATAAACAAGAAAAAGAATGTTATTTAATACCTGACAAAAATTCTGAAAGTCAATATTCTTATATCGTAGCAATATTTAATAAACCTGCTGAAATAAGTTTTAAAGATAAAGACTTTAATATTATAGGAGAAAATGAAACTATTACTAAAGGATATTATACTTATGTTTATGATTATAATAATAGTCAAAATAAAAGGAAATATTTATGTGTTGGATTACCTAATGCTAATAATTTTAGTTCTAATTCTCTTTCATTTTCTTTAAAATTAACTCAACCAACAAATCAAAAAGGTTCTGAAATTAAATATAATCCTCAATTAAAAGGAATAATTTATCCTAGAATTATTCCAAAAGGTACTTATGCTATTTTCATTGGTTCAAATGTAAAGTCTATTAATGAGCAAATAATATATAATATGAAAACAACCAAAGGCATTCCAAAAATGTATGTATGTAATTGTACTAATTATCCTTTATGTGAAATTGACATAAATAATAGAACAGATTTAATTAAAGTCAATGAAATCAATCATATATCAACCTGGCAGAATATTGAAACAGAAAATAATACTCCTATTTCTCCTATACAAAATGTTATGGTCGTAATATGTGAAGATATATCTGATTCTATAACTGATATTTGCCAATTCCAAACTTCAATATATGGAAATCAAGATAGTGTTAGTTTATTAGAAAAACAATCTTTCTCTCAATATATTTTCGCAAAAAATAAATCTCAATATACTATTGATTTATTCGAGGAAGAATCTATTTCTAAAATTCATATTGATGCTTTCATTGTTACTGGAGATGTTGATTTAAGTTTGAGTGGAGAGGAAAATAAAGAAATTTCTTCTCATAAATATTATTTATCAAATAAAATATTTTATAGCATAAGCTTGAAAGATAATAGCCAACTTAAAAAAATATTTGTTAATGTAGAAGCAAAAGTAAATACTTATTATATTATAGAATATAAATTAGTAAAAGATACAGGAAGTGAATTTACTAATGATATTTATTCTGGAATTAGTTATTTAATACCTTTTTCAAGAAAGGAAAAAGAAAGCAAAAAAATAGTTAATATTCATAACTTTAAAACATTAACTAATAATTTTTATTTCAATAGCTTCTATTCATTAAATTGTCAATTTAAAATAGAAAGAATTGATGATAATGGACAAAAATTAATTAATTCATTTGCAAATTTTGCACAAAATACACTTAGTGAAGATGAAGTAAAAGATAAAGATACAATTTCATATAATATAAATATAGAAGATGTTGATCCATCTGAATATGATAATAATATGTGTATGTTATATGTAAGTAGTTTAGAAATAGAACCAGAGAAATACTCTAAATATCAAAATGAAATATTAATTAGTGAAGGAGTTCCACAAAGAATTGTTTTTGAAAGTTTATTACAAATTAAATATATTTATCCAGTTCCAGACAAAGATAAAAATGTAGCCATTTATTTTAAAGTTCTAAATCCTGGTGATTATGTAATAACAATAGCTTTTAATAATGAAAGCACAGAAAAAATGCAATTTTACGCAAGTCATATTAAATATATTCCTACATCTCAAATAAATCAAAATTGTGGAAATTATGATTTATGCACTATTTCTTTGTCAATAGAATCATTCACAGTATCTAAAGACTATACTCCAAAACTAGAAATCTCTATTAGACAAATGGATAATATTCCCTATTATATATCTAAAGGAGTCGTTAAAAAAGATTTTGTACCAGGTGATTCCTGGCTTAATTTATTCACTACTCTTGGAAAAAATGATAATGGTTATATTAATGTTAATTTTGCTAGAGGTAGTGGATTAATTTATGCTAAAATTGTTCCTATAAATGGAGAGGGAGATAAAGTTCCAGATTGGAGACAATATAAATTCCCAAGAACTCAAGAAGGAACCTTAAAATATGATTTTTATAATAAAAAAATATTAATCACAAACGAGGATACAAGTAAATGTGATGATGGTTGTTATTTATTAATTTCCATTGAATCTTCAGTTAAAGGTAAATTAGATGAACAATATAGATTCCATATATTTTCTATTACAGTTGAACTTATTCCAAATGGAAAATTAAAAACAGATGGACCAATTATACAAATTGAACCTGAAGAATATATTACAGGATCTTTCAATGATTCAAAGAGAATAAAAAATAAAGATATGTATGAATTTTATCAAATAAATATACCTTATGATGCTGATAGAGTAGAATTCGATTTGCAAGCCGATTCAATTAAATTATTAGTAAATATAGGAGAGGAAAGACCAACTATAGATAATTCAGATTTTCAATTTGAAAGTTATTCTGATGGAACTTTTGAAATATCAAGAGACAAAATAAAAGAAAAATTGGAAGCAGGAAATACTATTGCTAATGCATTTATTACAATTGGAGTTTATACAGAAGATATGGAAACTAATTATGGAACAGCTTATTCATTTAGAGTACATTTTTCGAAGAATTTAAATATATATACAGTAAATTCAGATCAAAAAACTTTATGTAACCCAGATTTGATTGATAATAATTTATATAGATGCCTATTTATAATTATTTATGATGAATTAGAATTTCTCTATGACTTAATGATATATTCTAAATCTCAATCATCATCAGGAGTTACATATATGTATGGAGACTTTTTATATAAAGAAATTTACGATCAATTAGATATGAATGCTTTAGAAGCTAAAATTCCAAATGAAACAGCAAAATTCAACACTAAAAGAGATCAAACAGATTATATTTTCTTAACAGATTCTAACATATTTAGTCATTTTTATGTAAGTGTAATTTCAGATAAACCGGATATTATAGAGTTTATAACTTCATTTAAAACATTTGATGAAGAATTAAGTCCAAATCCTAGCACAGTCCAACTTTTTGCTATTAATAATTCTCCATCTATGAAACTAAAATTCAAAACAACTAAACCTCTTTTTATTAATTTGGTATCTCTTTGTGGTACCTCAAAGATATATTTAGAAGATGAAACTGATAGCTCATATATTATTAGAGGAAGAGATGATAGATTATCTTTAGCTCTTCCTTATAATAGTGGTAAAGAAGCAATATTAATTGTTGAAAATATGAATAAAAATAAAGAAAAAACAATAAATTTCTTGAGAGAAACTAATATAACCATCGAAAAACCTGAAATTGCTTTTTATTTAGATTTTTATTTAAGAAGCAACGATTTAAATTTAGATGAAATATATTTAGGAAAAACATCAGAAATTGCTTATAAATCTTCAGATTTACCTATTTCTTATTATACTAAATTAAATTACTTACAAAATTACTTAAATATTTTCTTCAATTTCCATGATTTTGATATATCCAATAAAATTGAAGATTTGAAAATTGATTCAAAAGAATTTAGTTTCAAAGCAACTATTATATCTCAACAAGATATTTATAAACTTAAAACAGGAGAAATTTTACCCTCGAACATTGAAGAAAAAATAGAAGGTGTATATGATCCAGCTATTCAAGTAGGACAATTATTATTTACTTCTGAAAAACTAAAAGAATTTGTAAATATTCCTAATCCTAATCTATATATATCTTTAGAAAAAGGAAAAAATAATATTGAATTTAAATCAATAAGGTTAGAATTAACTGCATTTCAAAATAGTAGTGAAATTCCAGTAACTGAAAAAATATATCAATATGGAAAATTACTTAATCAAAATGATATTAATTCTTATAAATTAAATGTTGATAATTCTACTGGTTATATGCGTATTCAATTTGCTGCTAATAGTGAAAAGATTGATTTTGCTATAAATGAGAAAAATGGAGATAAGACAAATTCATCATTAAATGAAATGGAAACTAAAATTGAAAGAGGTAAAGTATTTGTTACATTTAAAAAGCCAGATAAAGAATTTATTTATCTTAATGTTTTCCCAAAAGAGAATAATTTTAATGAAAAATTAACTAATTATGTATTTAAATATATGAATTCAGACGATAAAAATTATTTCTTTGAATATCCAATTTTAAATAATGATGCTTCACTTCAGGAATCTCAAGATAAAAAAAATTTAAAAGTTGAATTCAATAAAATTGATAAAAATGATGTAAAGATTACTTATTCATTAAAACTCATAAGCAATTCAGATTTTATCAAAGATGAAAAAATAAAAACTGTGGCATTAACTAATTCTAAATCTTTTGTATCTCAATTAAAAGAACCAAATGGCAATCAAATTTCTATGAAAATCAATAATATTGATAACAATAAATATTATATACAAGTAATTGCACAAATAAAAGATGGCCCTATTATTGAATATGTTGCCTATGAGCCTAAAGAAATAAATTTTAATTATGATAATAATGATGATGTTGAAGACGATGATGATAATAAAACTCTTTATTGGGTATTAATTGCTGTAGGTGGTGCAATTTTCATAGTTTTAGTAGTTTTAATAACTATATTTATCTTCTATAATAGAAGAACTAAGGAGCTTTTAGAACAAGTTAATAAAATATCATTTGCTAAACCTAGACAAGAACAAGATAGTTTATTATTACAAGATGATAAAAATGAATTGAAATAATTTAAATTTAACTTATTTAATTAATAAATAAATATTATTATTAGTTGGAATTAAATAATTAAAGAATATTTATTATCTATTAAAATTTATGATTATAGATTATGAAGGTTTTTTAATGGGGATTGGGGATTGGGGATTGGGGATTGGGCCC
>JAEEGL010859793.1_pt1 | contig 10901 bp, 7 predicted proteins | sample 9134231 | NCBI WGS metagenome assembly JAEEGL01 (sample SAMN16246548, study PRJNA631951) | gut metagenome | biome: gut microbiome; feature: rumen; material: fiber-attached | host: Bos | place: Iran: Karaj | collected 2018-10
CTTTTATATTTACTGATAAAACTTCATTTATTGCTTTTTTTATTATTGCTGATGCTTCATTTATTGAAATTATTGCTTCATTTATTTTCTGATTTTTAATAAAAGTTTCAGCTGAATAAATAAGTTCTTTAAAACATTCATATGATGAATTTTGTAAATTTTTCCCCAAAATTTTATTTATTTCTTTTGGCTTAACTGTTGATGATTTTTTAATTTTTATTTCTTCAAACATTGATTCATGTTCTTTTTCAAAACTTTCTTTTTCATTTAATATCTCATCTTTATTATAATTAATCATTGTTTTGATACTATTAATTACAGATGAAAGAGACATTTCTTAACTTTTTACAAAATTAAAAGTAAATAATTATATATTAAATATTATTTATTTTATATTTTTTTTTAAATAGTTTTATTTTTTATATTCAAAAATGCTTTTAAAACTCAAAAAATTGAATTATATATAATTAAATATTTAACATTCCATAATATTTTTTGCTTTTTAGATTTCAAATAAAATATTATAATAAATATATTAATTAAATAGAAATTTATTATTATAACATCTTTTAGTTTAAATAAATTAAGAAAAATGTAAAAAAATATAATTTTTATAAACCAAAAAATACAATTATTAAAATAATTCATAAAAAATATATAATTTTGAATATATTTTTTCAACTATTATTTCTTTTTTGACTAAAAACATGTGTAGTCATAAATTGCAAAAATCTTTGAGAATAAATATTAGGATGAACTGCAGAAATATTAGTTTTATCTTCTTTTTTACAAAGGAAAAAATTTTTAATAAAAGTTTCAAGTTTTTTTCTAACACCATAAAAAGAAAGATAATCAATGATTCCAATATAATAAGCAAATTTTTTGTCTTTTGAAACATACATTCTCATAGTTTTATTTTGTTTTGTTATTTCAGGTTTATAATCTAAAACAGCAATAAAAAGAGAATAATCCATTAAATTGTATTTAGTTAATAATTCAATATCATTTTTCATTATTCCATACACCAATTCTCTTTGAAAAGAATTTATAAAAATTATATTTGGTTCTAATTTAATAATATCTAAAAAATCTAAATCTTTTAATGTTACTTCTTTTTTATTTTGAATTAAATTTTTTGTATTTCTTTTATAAGAAGAACCCTTTAAATCAAATTTATATTTTATAATTTTCTTTTCTGAAAAAGGACAAATATTTTCCATTAAAATCATATTAACATGACTTACTCCTACATTAATTGTATAAACTCCATAAATACGAACTAAAAGAGAGTAATGATTTGTTAATAAATAATTAAAATATTCTTTAACAAAAAATTTAAAAGATTGTAAATCTTTATCTGATATTGTTTTTAAAATGAATTTTTCATCATAAGTTTTAAAAAATAAAGAACCACTTTTCCCTTCTCCTTTTGCAACTTTTGCAAAACTATATAAATTTTTATCAAAATCAAAACTATTTGTTAAAACATCATTTCTAATATTATCTATTTTCCTTAATGTTTTAAATATTTCAGGATTATATTCTTCTAAATAAACTTTATTTCTAAATAATTTTTCATAAGATGATATTTTTTTAATTGGTATTTCTGTAATATCATTTAAAGAATTATCCTTAATTTCATATGAATAATAAGCTACATCCTTTGTTAATTGTTGTTCTAATTTTAATATTATTTCTTTATACTTTTTGTTTTTAAAACAATTGTCTAAAATTTGAGAATCATCATAATTTGAAATAATATATTTTATCCCTTCAATAATATAATATATAGATAATAAAATAGTTGAAGTGTGAACTTTATCAGAAGCATTTTTATCATTAGTTTCACTTTCTAAAATTTTTGAAAGTTTTGATGAATTTGTTGCCATAACACTAGAACTATCTGAAATTAAAGAGTAACTAATTGAAATATTATTTGAAAATGAAAATTTTTCTTTTTCTTCCATAAATTGAATTATTGAAGATTCTAAGTTTTTTTTTACTTTCTTTGAACAAAGAATTAATTGAATTTCACCTAATCTAACAAAAATTAAAAATATTTCAAATACACCAAATAAACACATTCTCCATAAATTTTGTTTGTTTTTATCTTCAAATGAAGTTGTATATACACAATTAGAAAATACTAGAGCAAATAAAAGGAAATAAAAAATATGTCTTATTAAAAGAAATTGTGAACTTTTCTTTATTAATAAATTTGAATTTGCTTGGTAAATAATATATAATGAATAAATCATTAAAAAAATATAACATATAACACATAATGTTAACATAATAAGCCAAAAATAATCCAATTGTAATTCTTTATCAAACATTATTTTATCAACATGTTTTTCAACAAAAAAGTATTTAATTATAATATAAAATATAGGAATGAAAATTGATAAATAATGAATATCTCCTCCTAAACTAAGTGGATTTTTAAACATTTTAATATATTCATAACAATAACATATTTCAAAAAAAATACAAGAAAATTGTAAAGTGTGATTAAAAACTTTTGTATTATCATTATTTATAAACCCATAATTTTCTTTTATTTTTAAAAAATCAAATTTAGAAATAAATATATTAGATTTATGAATAAAAAACTCTTTTATATATGGATCTTGAATTATCATTAAATTTGAATATTTTATTGATCTATAAAAAGATAATACCATAATTAAGAATCCAATATATGTATTTTTTTCTCTTCCTTTATATGAAATAAAAAAGAAAAAAAAGAATTGTATAGCATTCACTAAAAACAAAATACTTTTCACTAAAAAAAAACTGATTTCTTCATAATCATTCATTAAAATAAAAAAATCAAAAAATTAAACCTCAAAAAAAAATAAAAAAATTAAAACAAAAAATTTAAAAAACAGATAAATGATAATAAAAAAACTAAAAAAATAAAAAAAAAATAAAATGCAAGGAGGCAATAGTGAAAAGATAAAAAAAATCGAAAATCCAAAAGGTGAAAAAACAATAGTATGTTGGAATTGTTTGACAGTATTAATGGTAAAAGAGGAATGGAATTTAGTAGAATGTTCATTTTGTGAGAAAATAAACAGAGTACCACACGATGATACAGACAATAAGCCAGAATTAATAAAATTAGAGAAAAATTTTAATCACTTTGAATTAAATGTTCCATATGTATTTAATATAGTAGCATGTCCTTATTGTTTCACTGAAAATAGATATAGAAAAAATGCAGAACAAGTTATTTGTTATAGATGTCAACATTCTATTCCAATTAGAGGTGCTATACCTAGAGAAGATAATAATAATTATAATTATAAATTAAAAACACCTCAAAATATCTTAAATAGAAATTTCAGTATTGTTAAGCCTTTTAAAGGTCTTTTCCCACAACCTATTATTTTTAATTTTGAAAATCCTTGTGATTGTAAACAAAGAGAAAATGATTTTTATTTTGCTAAATTAGTTAAAAAATTAGCTAAAAGAAATGAAAGGAAGTTTAAACCTGTTATTCCTTATGATCATTATGATCCTATTAGTGAAATGGTTAAAGATATTCATCAAAGGCAATTCAGTGCTAGTAGAAATAAAGAAAATAATAGATATATTTATAATTATAATAGTCAACCTGATGGTTTTATTGCTAAAAGTCAAGGAAATTTATTTAAAAGTGTTAGCCCTGTTAAAGTACAAAATATAAATAACATTTTTTTTGATTATTTGTAAATTTTTAATTCAACTTTTTTTTCCTTCTGTTTTTTAATTCATTGAGGTTTATATATTTTTATAATCAATTTTAATTGGTTTATAAATTTGTACCTATTTTATTTAATTTAATTTTTTAACAATAATGGAATTATTTAATAAAAAGCCAAGTATTCATAAACTATTAAAAAATAAAATTTTTTTTAATGATTATCATCAATTGAAATATGCTTTAAAAACAACTAGATTAATACCATATAACTTTATGATTCAAAGAATTCAACCTAAATTAAAAATTGAAAATACAAAAAAACAAAAAAGTCATAGTTTAGAAAATTTAAGTCATCCTGCAAGTCAATTAGATTATATACTTAATGAAGGTCAACTTCAGTTTGAGAAAAACAAAGAAATATTTCAAAATTATAAAAATTCAAATGATTCTTTTGTAAAACATTATAAATTATTAGTTAAAAATAATTCTGCAAAAAATAATTTAAAAAGCAATAATTATAAAGACAAAGAAATTAAAAACAAAAAAGAAAAAATTGATAATATATTTAAATCAACTGGAATATTATTAAAAGAACCAAATGATTTATATTTTTATTATTTAAATTCTTCAAAAAATAAAAAAATAAAATTATCAAAAGAAAAATCAATAAAATATTTAGAAAAAATAAAAGATTTTTTAATTAAAGATTCATCGAAAATATTATATGAAAATGAAAGTAATAATGTGAATTCAATAAATGAAAGTGAAAAATCTAGTTTAAATGAAGATAGTAAAAGTATTATACAAAAAAATCAAGAATTACAATATTTCATTTCAAAAACTAAACAAACATTAAAATCAATTTCTGAAAATAAAAATTATTTAGATGATTTTTCAAGCAGAAAAACTCCTAAATTAAATAGGACTTCTTCAACTAATTTTTTTTCACCAAATGCAACATATATAAACTATTATAATTCTATCCAAAATAGAGTTGGTAAAAAAAAACTTGATATTCCTCTTAAAATAAATAAAAATATTTTAAAAAAAGATTCAGAAAATACATCATTGCCAAAAAAAAGAAGAAAATCTTCATTAGATAGTTTAAGTAATATAATGTATAAAAAAAGTAATTCAGAAAGTTTATTATCAACTAAAATAAAAAATGCTAATTTAACTCCTAAGAATAGAATAGAATTTTGTTTTGAAAAAATAAAATCAAATCCAAAATTAAATAAAGATGAAATTAATAATATCGGAGATTTATTATATGATAATAAAATTTCTTTTGATTCAAAGGGAAGTATTAATTCTTTTCAATTTTATAAAAGTATTAAAAACACTCAAGACAAAATAAATGGATTTAATATTAAAAATTCTATTAGGAAAATATATGTTCATAAAATACCTTCTAATACAAAGAAAAAATTTAAGGAATTAGATGAGCTCGAAAATAAAATTCAACATTTTAAAGGAAAAATATATAAATGTGCTTTAGAAGTACCATAATATCTTTTTATTGAAAGTCAAATTTATCTAGAATAATAATTTAAGTTATTATAAATCTTTGGTAGATATTAAATAAATGTTTTTATTTTAAAAACTGATATTTTAAAAAAGTTAAAATTAATATTATTTGAAACAACGTAAAAAAACTCGAAATAAAATAGAAATGCATATAATAAAAATTAAATTATTATATTAATAACTATTATTATTTATTATTTTTTTAAAAAAGAAATTAAATTAAATTGATTTCTTTTCTTGATTGTTATAAAAATCTTTAATATAAATAATTTCTTTAATTTTTCCCTCATCATTATTTTTAATATTTTCAATAATTTTTAAAATTTCTTCTTTATCTTTTTCATAATCTTCAGTATAAAATTCAATAAAAGCAGAATAATAACCAGATTTAACAATAATAATATCAAAAAAATCATTTTCAAAAATTCTAGAAATTTCATAAATATTAATGATATAATTAAATTTATCTTTATTAAAGTTAACATGAAAAACGGAAACAAAAGCTTCTTCAATTAACTTATTTTCATTTTCTAAAAACTGATTTTTATCTTCTTTTTCAATATCCCAATTAATTTTAGCATAATTAGAATTAACAATACTCATAATAGAACAATTTAAATAATTATTAAAAACATTTAAATCAACAAAACCATATTTAATTTCAATTTCTTTTTCTTCCTTTAAAACTTTTTTTCCAGCAGAATGAACAATAGCTTTTTTATAAACAGTTTCATAATTATTTTCAAGAGCTTTACACATTAAAACAAAACATCTTCCAGTAATAATTGAATCATAACCAGCATCATGTAATTTATTATTTTCTAAATCATTATATATTGCAAAACCATGATTAACATCAGAATAAAAATTAATATAATTATTATAATTTCTTTTACATAATGTTTTATATAAATCCTCTAATTTTGTACTTTCATATTTTCCTAATGTCATTGCTATTGCTTTTGTATCATAAATTTTAGGGAAATAATTATGTATTTTTGTTTTAAAAGAATAAAAATCTTCGGGTAAATCTCCTATTAATTTATCGTATATAAACATCATATCAAAATAAATATTATGTCCTATTATTGGAATTTTTTTATCTATTATTAATTGAATAAATTTTGAAAAACCTATTTCATCATTTGTTGAATTTTCTGTTATTTCATTTGATGATGATGAAGTTGATATTTGATATCTTGATTGATATATTATTTCAGGTGTTGTGTTTAATGTTATTTTGAAATTTTCTAGTGATTTATATTTATTTATAAAATCATCTTTATTTATTACTTTTTTTGTTTTTTCTATTATTAATGAATTTTCTGGTATTTCTTCTTTTTCTTTTTCTTTTTCTTCTTCTTTTTTATTCTTTTTTTTACTTTGTTTATCCCGTTTTTTTTCTTTTAAAGCTCTTTCTTCATTGTATTTGCTAATGTTGAAATTATTCATATATAATAATTTTTTTAAATTAATTCCTAAGAGAAATAACATTGTTTGTTTTGAATTAAGAGTAATTATAATAGAATTTGTTTTTTCATTATCAAATTCTGAATTATCAAGTAAATATTCAGTAATTTTAATTAAATTTTCAATTAAATTTTCTTCATTTTCTTTACTTAAAAACATAGCATTATTACAAAATAAATATTGTTCTTCTTTTAAAACTTTAATAATATTATCTTTATATTCTAATTTATTATATGAAATTCCTTTAGAAACAAGAATATTTAAATCAAAATGATTTTCATTTAAAAATTTAAGTGAAGCAGGATGACACATCATTTCAGAATTAAAAATATCATTATTTAAAAACCTTAATTTTGAATTTTTAAATAAATAAAAAGTAAAAGTTCTTTCAATATATAATTCTTCTTTTTTCTTTTTTTCACTGTTTTCAATCATTATTTCTTTAGTACCTCTAAGATAAAATGTGAATCCAATTTGAACTAAATTAAACTGTTGAACAACTTCTCTTTGTTTCTGATATCTAAATTGTTGAGTGTCATATTTTGTACCATCAGTTTTACTTTCAAGAGTAACTCCAGTCATTTCACAATCAAAAGAAACAAATTCGGCTTTATTAATAGTCTCTTCAAAAACAGGAAAAACATTTAAATAATTATCATTAAAAACTAACATTTATATTCCTTAATATAAAAATTAAATTTAAATCTTAAATAAATAGAAAAAAAATAATAAAAAACCTTAATTTAAATAAATAAATATATATTTTAATTTTTAAAACACAAAAAAAGAAAAAATAAAAAGATTAAAAAATGAAAAATTATGTAATTAGATCAAAAATAGGAACAGGAACATACGGAGTAGTATATAAAGTAACAAGAAAAGATTCAAATCAATATTATGTATTAAAACAAATATCATTATTTGGATTACCAAAAGATCAAATAGAAGAAGTTAAAATGGAAGCAACAATTTTATCAAAATTAAATTCCAATTTCGTAGTTCAATATTATGAATCATTCGAAGAAAAAAATTTTCTAAATATAATAATGGAATATTGTGATGGGGGAGATTTAGGACAATTATTAGATAAAAGAGTAAAAAACAATAAAAGACCATTTGAAGAAGATTTTATTTGGAAAATATTTATTCAAATATGTTTAGGTTTAGGATATATACACAAGCAAAAAATATTACATAGAGATTTAAAAACATTAAATATATTTTTAACACATGATTATAAAGTTAAAATAGGTGATTTAGGAGTTGCTAAAATATTAACTAATGCAAATTTTGCAAAAACTTTTATTGGAACACCTTATTATTTAAGTCCTGAATTATGTGAAGATAAACCATATAATGAAAAAAGTGATGTTTGGGCTTTAGGAGTTATATTATATGAATTATGTACTTTTAATCATCCTTTTAATGCTAAAAGTCAAGCTGCTTTAATTAAGAAAATTGCCTTTGGAGAATATCCTCCTGTGGAAAAATATTCTAATGATATAAAAAAATTAGTCGATTTTATTCTTATTAAAGATTATACTAAAAGACCTAGTGTTAAAGATATTTTAAATAAAGATTTTGTTAAAAGAAAAGCACAAGATTTAGGATTTTTAAATGATATTATTTCCTTATTTCCTGATTGTTATAATCAAATTATGAGAGAACCTTCTTTTTCTAATAATAATAATATTTCTAAAAAAAATAGTAATGGGAAAAATAATGTTAATAAAAGTAGTTCTAGAAGAATTAAAAAAAATAAAGATATTACTCATAAAATTGGTTCCAGACATGAAAACCCAGTTAAAATTATTAGTGATGATGTTATTTATCAAAATAAAGGTTATAATAATAATAATAATAATAATAATTATAATTATAATAATTATGGTATAGGAAAAGGAAAAGAAAAGAAAAATATAATGGATTTAGGTGCTTCTGATTTTTTTAATAATTTAAACTTTGATTCTAAATTTAATGTTCAGAATTTTGCAAATAATTTAAATGATTATGTACCTCAATATAAAGTAAATAAAAATAATAAAATAAAAGATATAACAATAAGTGAATTTATTTCACAAGAAAATTTAACTAAAAATCAAAATAATGAATTTATTTCTGAAGATAATAAAATAAATAATAAGAATAATAAAGATGCAACATTAAGTGATTTTATTTTAAATAATAATATGGTTGATGCAACTGTTAGTGATTTTAAAAATAATTTAAATAAAGATAATAAGAATAAAAAAGAAAAAACAAAAGAAGAAATTAATGCTCAAATAAATAAAGTTATTGGTGATTATAGAGATAAAATAAATAATGAATATGATTTAGATAGTTTACTTAATGATTATGAAAATACTAAAATTAAAAAGTATGAAGAACCAAAAAAAGAAACAATAAAAAAAGAACAACCTAAAAAAATTGAAAAAATAAAAAAAGGAACATTTCATAGAAAAGATGAAGAATTTGAAATAGAAGAAAATAATGATGAATTTAATATTAAAGATAACGAAGAAGAAATGGTAGAAACAGCAAATTTTAATAAAGATGCAAATAATAGTGATGAAGAAGTTAATATTAAAGAAGAATTTAAAAAAAATTCTAATAATACATTTACTGATTCTAATGAAAATAGTGAAGATGAAACAGTTTTTACTCAAAATGTAAAAAATAAAAATGAAGAAGAAAGTGAAAGTATAAGTGAAGAAGAAGGAATTGTAGAAAAAAAAGAAGATAATAGTAATATTAATAATAATAATAATAATAATAATGATATGAATATTAATAGTAATAATATTAATAGTAATAATAGTAATAATAATAATAGTAATAATGATAATAATAATAATTCTAATTCTAATGGAAATAATAATATAGAAAAAATAAAAGAAATTATGGAAGAAAAAGAGAAATTGAAAGAAAAAATACAAAAATATAAAAATGATATGTGTAATTTAATTGGGAAAGATGATTTTGATTATATTATGAATATATATAAATTAACTGAAAATGATGATGATGTTGATGAAGTGTTAAATTTAATAGAAAATTTCATAAAAGAAAAACAATATTCAGAAGAAAAGAAAAATGAGTTTGATAATTTATATTATATGCTTGTATATGCTGATTGTAAATATCTAACACTTGATAAACAATTAAAAAAATACTCATAATATCTTTTAATTTATTTATTTACTTTTAAAATTTATATAAAAAGGAATTTTATTTGAATTTTTATGTATATTATTAAATATTTATTTCTTAAATAAATATTAATTTAATCTTTTTAAATAGAAATAATCTAATTGTCTAAGAAACAAAAATAATTCATTTTAATTCATAATATATAGCAATTGTTAATAAAATATAAAAATCAAATTTATGATTATTTACAATAATATTTTTAATTTCATAATCAAAATAAAAATTTTAAAATTCTTTTGAATTTTTTAAAATAAGAAAAAAATAATAGATTTTAAAAAAAAAAAAAAATTTATATAATATAATTAGAAAAATTTTTATTTTTTCTTATCAATAATCATCATCAAGTCTAACAAATTTTCTTTATGATTATTATTATTCTTTTTCACTTAAAATTCCGGAATTTCCATATTGATTATCATAATATGAAGATTGTAAACTAACCAAATTATTCCCATTATTAATTTGAGAACTTTTAAATAAATCATTACTATGATTATTATTATTAAAAACATTATTTTCTTCTATTCAGTCATAACTGGATTATTTGGATAATAAACTGGAAAAACATTTCTTTTAATTATTCTATTCTTTCTAAATTTTCAGTATCTAATTTTTCACTATAATCTAAATTACTTTTAATTTGTTCTTTTATTTTTATTTTTATTGTTATTTCTTCATTTAATTCGATTAATTTTTCATAAATTTCATTTTTCTTTTCTAACATTAACTTTTTTAATTCTTTCATTGTTTCTGAATCTTCTGATATTATAGAATATACCATTCCTATTTTTCTTTTAATAATTCTATTCTTGTTTCAAATTCTGTTAAACTAATTATATTTATTGGTAATGTTTGCTTTGCCAATATTAAATTTTTAGTTTTTTTATTTTATTGATGCTAAATTATTTTTTGAAAATTTTTTTTAAGTTTTTTTTCCTTTCTATTTTCTTTTATTTTTCTATTTAATTCATAATGTCATTTTTAAACTTTTTTTTAACATATTATC
>JAEEGL011395896.1_pt1 | contig 10901 bp, 9 predicted proteins | sample 9134231 | NCBI WGS metagenome assembly JAEEGL01 (sample SAMN16246548, study PRJNA631951) | gut metagenome | biome: gut microbiome; feature: rumen; material: fiber-attached | host: Bos | place: Iran: Karaj | collected 2018-10
CCTCGTGTGATGTTCGCGTTCTGCCAGTTCCAGCGCGGTGCTGACGAGGTGATGCTGAACCGGGGCATCTTCAAATTCCTTCTGCCTGGCGGTGAGGTCGGCCGGGTGACCGGGCTTTCGGAATACCTCGGGAAGCTTGACATGTCGGTTGAACTCACGATTCTCACGGCGATGATGGCAGTTTTTGCCGTCTTCAAGCATCCGAAATATCTGGACGAGAACCCGGATGCGCCGGAAGACCGTTCGATGGGCTGGATCCGTGCGCGGGCCGTAATTCCGATGCTGATTCTGCTGATTCCGACCGCGCTTGTCCTTCGGGCCAATATCCGTCCTTCTGTGAGTCCCTACAATGAGGATCGCGCGGGCGTTTTTGTGGAGCTTTCAGAAGGGGAGGAGATTGTCCAGTCCTTTACATCCGAAGGCACTACGCTGAAGAAACTGAAATTCCCGGTCTCGGTCGGTGAAAACAGCGAAAAAACCATTCTCAAGATCTTTGTGACGGAAACCTCCGGAAATGTTCTCTATGAGAAGGAAATCAGTGCCGGATCCTGCTTTGAAGGCGAATTTGTGCTTCTGAAGCCGGGCATTTCGCTGAATCCCGGAACGGAATATGAAGTGCGCTTTGTCGTGACACAGGCGGAGCCGGATTCGAGTTTCCGGCTTTTGGGAATGGAAGACCCCGCCAAAGGCTACGGGGACGCGGTCCTTTCAGGACAGGCACAGCAGTATCATATGGATCTCCTGATCTATCAGTAAATAAGGGGGAGCAATGAAAAAAATCAGTATTCTGATTCCCTGCTACAACGAAGAGGAAAATGTCCGGGAGATTGCGAAGGCGGTCGAAGAACAGTTCGAAAAAGAACTTCCGGCGTACAATTATGAAATCATTTTTATCGACAACGATTCAAAGGATCGGACCCGTGACTATCTTCGGGTGATGACGGCTTCCGATCCCCGGATCAAGGCCATTCTGAACACCCGGAATTTCGGGCAGTTCAGCTCGCCCTATTACGGCATCCTGCAGGCGCACGGCGACTGTGTCATTACGATCGCCTGCGATTTCCAGGATCCTGTGGAGATGATCCCGAAATTCGTCCATGCCTGGGAAGAGGGCTACAAGGTCGTGATCGGGCAGAAGACCAAAAGCGACGAAAACAAAATCGTCTACGCACTTCGCGGTTTTTATTACCGACTGGTCCGACGCTTCTCGGATGTTCCGCAGATCGACCAGTTTACGGGCTTCGGGCTCTACGACCAGGAGGTTGTCGCGCTGATGCGGACGCTCGACGACCCGATTCCCTTCCTTCGGGGCGTTGTCGCGGAGATGGGCTACAAGTATAAGGCAATCGAGTATACACAGCCGAAGCGCCGCGCGGGGAAAACAAGCAACAACTTCTACCGGCTTTACGACGGCATGATGCTGAGCTTCACTTCCTACACCAAGATCGGACTTCGGATCGCCTCCTTTATCGGGTATTTCGGGGCATTGGCAAGTATCGGGATCATCATTTATTTCTTCATCCGGAAGCTCATTGACTGGGACGGCTACCAGGCAGGTATGGCGCCGCTGATTATCCTCGTCGGCGTCCTCGGCTCGCTGCAGCTGATTTTCATCGGACTGATGGGGGAATACATCCTCTCGATCAACCAGCGCATGATGAAGCGGCCGCTCGTAGTGGAAGAAGAACGTCTCGGAAACTGGAAGGATGACAGCGCGGAAGAAGACGGCAAAGAGGAGACAACATCATGAGAAATATCAGATTACTGGACTGCACGCTCCGGGACGGCGCCTATATCAACGGCGCGGATTTCGGAGAGTCCGCAATTCACGGCATCATCAAAAAACTCTGCGAAGCCCATGCGGATGTCATCGAATGCGGCTGGTTCAAGGATGCGCCCAGGAAAAAGGGCAGCAGTTATTTTAACCGCGCAGAGGAGATCGTGCCCTACCTGAAGAAGGAAGACGGCGTTCTCTATACCGTTATGATCGACTGGGACCGCTACAACACGGACCAGCTGAGTCCCTATGACGGAAGTTCCGTGGACGGCGTCCGGATCGTGTTCCCGCACGGCCGGCACCGCGAGGGCATCGAAGTCGGCAGGAAGATCCGCGAAAAGGGCTATCAGGTCCTGTTCCAGGCTGCGAATACCCTGGCTTATTCCGATGAGGACCTTGCGGATTTGGCGGAAGCGATGAACGAATTCAGGCCGGTTTCGCTGTCGGTTGTGGATACCTTCGGCGCGATGTTTTTCGACGATCTGACACACATCGTTTCGATCCTTGACGAAAAGCTTCTGCCGGAGATTTCGCTCGGTTTCCACGCACACAACAACCAGCAGCTCGCGTTCGCTCTGGGCATTCATTTCATCGATCTCATGAAGGATTCCGACCGCGACATCATGATCGACGGAACGCTTTCCGGAATGGGGCGCGGTGCAGGAAATGCGCCGACCGAGCTTGTCGTAAGCTACCTGAACCGGGTCTGCCACGGGAATTTCGACATGAATGCGGTCATGGACGCGATTGACATGTACATGAAACCGCTGTCGGAGCATTACCAGTGGGGCTATTCGACGCCGTATTTCATTGCGGGCATGTACCAGTGCCATGTGAATAATATCGCGTACCTTCTGAACAACCACCGCTCGAACGCACGCGACATGCGGAACATCATCGCCTCGCTGTCGCAGGCGGAGCGCCGGAAATACGATTACGACCTTTTGGAGCAGAAATACGTCGAGAACCAGAGCCGGATCGTCGACGACCAAGAAGCGGAAGAGAAGCTTCTTGCGAGGCTCCGGGGTCGGAAGATCCTGCTTCTTGCGCCAGGAAAATCGCTTGACACGGAAGCGGATCGGATCAATGCCTTCATTCAGGAGAACACTCCCCTGGTGATCGCGGTCACCGCCGTGCCGAAACACTACAAGCCAGACATTGCTTTCTTCAGCAACAGCCTGCGCTACGACTACGCGAAGCTTTCGCATGCGGACCGCATCAAAGACATGACGCGGGTTCTTCTGTCGAATGTGGCACAGGAAGCCGAAGACCGGGAACTGATCATCAATTTCAACCGGGTCATCAAGCGCGGCTGGCCGCATTTCGACAATTCGATGATGCTCTGCCTGAGACTGATGAACCTGCTGCGGATTCCCGAGGTCTCGATCGCCGGATTTGACGGCTTCAAGGACGAGTACCAGGAGAGCTATTCCGACGCGAAGCTCCCGAGCCTGAATACGACCGGAGACTGGGTCGGCCTCAATAAGGAAATCCGGGAAATGTTCCAGGATTTCAAATCCTCGACTGCGCATTCAATGAAGATTGAGTTTGTGACGGAAAGTTACTTTGAATAAGGTTCAGCACCCGGAAAACAGCAGGATTGCTGTGGAGAGCCTGTTCGGCAGAGCAATCCGGCTGTTTTTCAGGGCGGTCTGGAGACAAAGTCTCCCTGACCGCCCCAATGAGAAATGCGAAGCATTTCGAATTGTCGGAGCAGCACCCGGAAAGGATGACAATGATCAAAGCAGCGGATTATATAATGGACTTTATCGCAGGCCTCGGGGTGGAGCATGTGTTCTGCGTCACCGGCGGCGGTGCGATGCATATGAACGACGCGCTGGGACGTTCGGAGAAACTGAAGGGAGTATTCACGCTTCACGAGCAGGGGGCGGCGATCGCGGCAGAGGCCTATGCCCGGATCCGGGAAGGCTTCGGCGCCTGCCTTGTGACAAGCGGACCCGGCGCGACGAATGCGCTGACGGCACTCTGCGGCTGCTATATGGATTCGATCCCGGTGCTGTTCATCTCCGGGCAGGCGAAGCGTGCGGACCTTGTCGGGGACCAGAATATCCGCCAGTTCGGCATCCAGGAAGTCAATATCATCCGCATGGTGAAGGACAGCTGCAGCTACGCGGCCCAGATCGACGACCCGGAAACCCTGCGCTATCATCTCGAGAAAGCGGCTGCGCTGATGCAGAACGGCCGTCCGGGCCCTGCCTGGCTCGATGTACCGCTGGATATCCAGGCTTCGATGATTGATCCCGAAAGCCAGCAGGGTTTCGATACAGAAAACCTTCCGCAGTATCCGGCAGATGAAGTCCTGGTCCGGGAAGCGATCAAGCATCTGAATCAGAGCGAAAAGCCGGTGATGATCGTCGGAAACGGCGTGCGGCTCGCACACGCGGTTCCATTACTGCGGGAGTTTCTGGATACCTATCAGATCCCGGTCCTGACATCCTGGAACGGGACGGACCTTGTGGAAGACGATCACCCGATGTACTTCGGCCGTCCGGGTTCGGTCGGGGACCGGAGTGCGAACCTGATCCAGCAGAGCGCGGACTTTGTCCTGTCAGTCGGCACCCGGCTCAGCATCCTGAACAGCGGCTACAATTATGCGGGCTTCCTGAAAAATGCCTTCCACGTGATGGTCGATATCGACGAAAATGAGATGCGGAAGAAGAGCCTTTCACCCGAGCTTCCGATTGCAGCAGACGCGGCTTCCTTCTTCGAGACCGCGCTGAAACTTTCGGATCTCTGTGAAAAGAAGGACCGGAGCGCCTGGTTTACGCGCTGCCTAAAAATCCGCGAAGCCTTCCCGCCGGTGATCCCCGAGCAGGCGCCGCGCGAAGGCTATGTCAGCATATACAACGTCGTGGATAAACTGTCGGATCTTATGACTGCGGATGATATTTACCAGTTTACAAGTTCCGGGACTTCGGTCGACATCGGCAAGAAGGTCCTTCGCCTGAAAAAGGGCCAGCGCGCTTTCCTGAACAAGAGCATGGCGGCGATGGGCTACGACGTGCCGGCTGCGATCGGCAGCTGCATCGGATCCGGCGGAAAGCGGACCGTCCTCGTCACCGGAGACGGCAGCATTGCGATGAATATGCAGGAGCTGGAGGTTATCCGCCGGCTGAACCTTCCGGTCAAAATCTTTGTCGCGGACAACGACGGCTACAGCATGATTTACAGCTCCCAGACCGGCAATTTCAAGGGACGGCTCACGGGCTGCACCGAGGAATCCGGCCTGAGCCTGCCGAACATGAACCGGGTCGCTCTGGCCTTCGGCATTCCCGGCTTCCGGATCGAAAACGAAGAGAATCTTGAGGAAAAGCTTCGGGAAGCGATGGATTCGGACGGACCGGTTCTTGTGACCTTCCATGCTGATATTACACAGAAAATCCTGCCCAAACAGAGCAATTATATGAATGCCGAAGGACAGATGGAGAGCCGTCCGATTGAGGACATGACACCGCTTCTTTCGAGAGAGGAGCTTCAGAAATGGACTTCGTAATCCGAAAAGCCGTGATCACCGGCGCAACCGGCGCAATCGGGACAGCGCTTCTTCGGAAGCTGATTCAGGAAGGCATTTCGGTGACAGTCCTGACACGTCCGGATTCTCCGAGGAATGACGTCTTCCCGGCATTTCCGGAGGTGAAGGTCCGCATCTGCGACCTTTCCGGGCTCTCCTCGTATGAACCGGAGCCGGAGGATCAGGCGGATGTCTTTTTCCACCTTGCGTGGATGGGTGCATCTGGCCCCGCCCGGCATGATCCCGAGATTCAGTCCCGGAACATTACATACACACTTGATGCGGTGAGGCTCGCAAAAAGACTCGGCTGCCATACCTTTATCGGCACCGGTTCCCAGGCGGAATATGGAAGGTCGGATCTGCCGCTTACACCCGAAACTCCTGCTTTTCCGGAGAATGCCTATGGCGCTGCGAAGCTCTGCGCGGGACAGCTTTCAAGGCTTCTTTCCGAAAAGCTTCAGATCCGCCATATCTGGCTTCGTTATCTCTCTGTCTACGGGCCTTATGACGGACCGAATGCCCTGATTCCGGCGGCGCTTCGGAAAATGCTTGCGAATGAACCGCTGGATCTCACGGAAGGCCGCCAGATCTGGGATTACCTGTACAGTGCGGACGCGGGATCGGCGCTTCTTGCAGCAGCAGAACGCGGCCGGGACGGCGCGGTCTATGTTGTCGGTTCCGGTGATGCGCATCCGCTCAGGGAGTATCTTCTTCGTATGAAAGAAATCACCGGTTCCGAATCAGAACTGCGCTTCGGCGCGGTACCGTATTCAAAAGCACAGGTCATACATCTTGAGGCAGACATCCGGGCTCTTTCTCTGGACACCGGCTGGAAGCCGGAAACAGGCTTTGAGCAGGGTATTCTTGCCTGCATCGAGGCAATGAAGGAAGACTGAAACATGGTCGTTTTTGATGAACAGACAACTGCCGCACTGAAACGGATACACGACGGCACGCATATTCTTTTCCGTGAAATCGGGCGGATCTGTGAGAATCACGGCATTCATTACTATCTCGACAGCGGGAACCTGATCGGCGCGGTCCGGGAGAAGAGCGATCTTCGCTGGGACGATGACGCGGATATCTCGATGACCAGGGAAGACTATGAGATTTTCCGGAAAGCGGCGAAAGAGGAACTTCGGCCGGGCTTCCGTTTTATCGACCCGCAGGACCTCGGCGATACGCTTTTGGATTTCGTGCCCCGCGTGATCTTAGAGGATTCCTCGATGAAGGAGGACACGGAAGAGGAGCGCTATTATCTGGACGGCGCTTATAACCACATCCTCTGTGATATTTTTATCGTGGACGATGTGTCGGATCATCTGATTGCGCATAAATTCGCGCGGATGCTCCAGATTCTCGTGTACGGAATGAGTATGGGAAAACGCTACCGCCTCGACCTCTCGGATTATCAGGGCGTATCGAAGCTCATCGTACGCGTACTTTCCTGGCTTGGGAAGCCATTCAAAGCCTCGACAATCGCCCGCTGGTACGATCAGATCGGAAAAATGGAGCACGGGAAGAACAAAAAACTCGGCCGTGCCTGGTTCAGCAACTGTCTCTACCCGGACCTTCACCGGATTTTCCAGAAGGAATGGTTCTCGGAGCCGGTTGATCTCACGATTGACGGCGAAACCTTCCCCGGGCCGATCGGCTACGACCGTATTCTGTGGACGCTTTACGACAGCGACTACATGATTCCGCCTGACCTGGATTCCATTGCGCTTCCGCACTGCGATCCGCAGTATGTGACACTGAATTACCAGTCCTATGAATGATAATGTGAAAAAGGCAGGGCGCTACATCTGGGATTTCGTGAGCGGCGCGATCGGGCTGTTTGTGATGAATGCGGTCTTAAGCCTTGCGGTCAATCCCTATCTCGGGAATACGCTCGGCGCGGCGAACCAGGGCCGGATTCTGTACTACAGTTCGCTGACGGCACTGATGGGCGCAACCTTCGGCTCCGGCGCAAACTACGGCCGGATGAAGGTGCATTCCGCGGGAGAGAAGACCGAAAACGGCGAGTACAACGTCTTCCTTTTGATTTCCGCGGCAATCCTGTTTTTTGTGACTTTCGGTGCGGTTCTTCTGAAAAAAGGCGACAAAGCGGATGCGACGCTTCTGGGGCTGTTTCTTCTGGTTTCGATCACGACGATCCGCTACTATGCCGACGTCGAATACCGCCTCTCCCTGAATTACCGGCGCTTTTCGCTGTTTTACTGCGTGATCGGCGCTGGCTATCTTTTAGGCCTTTTCCTGTATCGGTTTACTCATTCCTGGGTGCTGATTTTCCTGACCGGGGAGATCGCAGGCCTGCTGTTTGTCGGTTTTACCGGGCGGATCTTCAAGAAGCCGGTTTTCCGTGTGACGCCGCAGTTTCCGACACACCTTCGGATCCTCTTTGTTCTTTCCTTCTCCTTCCTGCTGTCGGACTTTGTGGCAGGCGCCGACCGGCTTTTGCTGCCGCTTCTCTCGGAGAACGGGGATGAGGTGACGGCGCTGTTTTACTATGCGAGCATCATCGGCAAGCTGATGTCTCTGCTGTCGACGCCTTTAAACGGCGTTCTGGCCGGGCATCTCTATGGAAAGCAGGGCGGAATCACGCGGAAGCGCTTCTTCTACGTGGTGCTTCTGCTTCTTGGAATCTGGATTTTCGTGACCGCGTTCTCGGTCGCCGGCTCGCATCTCTACATCTGGCTGTTCTACCGGCCTTATTACGAGACCGTGAAGCCGCTGTTTTTGCTGGCGAATGCGGGGCAGGTGATCTTCTTCATCTGCAACACGATGATGGTCATCGTGCTGCGCTATACGGATGAAAAAGTCCAGATGCTGACGGCGGCGATTTATGTCATCGTATTTTTGGGCTGTACGATCCCGCTGATCCTGCATTTCGGGATCTGGGGCATGGCCTGGGGCATCTTTATCGTCAATACGGTGAAATTCCTGCTGTATGCGGTTCTCGGCCTTATACGGATTAAGAAAGGGGGAGAGGAGACTTCATGAGCGTTTATGAAATGATTTCCCCCTGCCATTTTGGGCTCGAATCGGTGCTGAAGCGGGAACTTCAGGCGCTCGGCCTTCCGATCACCGCAGTCGAGGACGGAAAGGTGCATTTTTCGGGCGAGGAAAAGGACATCTGCCGGGCAAATATCTTCCTTCGGACCGCTGAACGCGTACTGGTATCGGCGGGATCTTTCCGGGCAGAAACCTTTGACGAACTGTTTGAAGAGACCAGGGCGATCGACTGGGCGGCCTTTCTGCCGCAGGATGCAAAGGTCTGGGTAACGAAGGCCAATTCCATCAAAAGCAAACTCTTTTCTCCGTCCGACATCCAGCGGATCATCAAAAAGGCCATCGTCGAGAAACTGAAAGAACAGTATCATACGGAAACCATCCCCGAAAGCGGTGCGGAATACCCGCTTCGGGTTTCGATACTCAAGGATGAGGTGACGATCGGCATCGACAGTTCGGGCGTTTCGCTGCATAAGCGCGGCTACCGCACGGACACGGTCAGGGCGCCGATCTCTGAGACGCTTGCAGCGGCGCTTCTGATGCTGACACCATGGAAACGGGACCGGATTCTGGTCGATCCCTTCTGTGGTTCCGGAACCTTCCCGATTGAAGCCGCGCTGATGGCATCCGGCATCGCGCCGGGGCTCGACCGGGAATTCACAGCGGAAAAATGGAGCGGCCTGATCCCGAAGAAATGCTGGTATGAGGCTTCCGAGGAGGCAATTTCAATGCAGCAGGATCCGGGAGACTGCGATATTCAGGGCTATGACATCGATCCCGCATCGATCCGCGCAGCCCGGGAAAATGCCGCGCGCGCCGGGGTTTCCGACCTGATCCATTTCCAGGTACGGGATGTGCGGGCACTGAGCCATCCGAAAAAGTACGGTTTCCTGGTGACAAACCCGCCTTACGGCGAGCGGATTTCGGAAAAAGCCGAGCTTCCGGAACTGTACCATGCACTCGGCGAGCGCTTCAAAGCACTGGATTCCTGGTCCATGTACCTGATCACGTCCTACGAAGATGCAGTCCGGGACCTGGGGCTCGTTCCGGAGAAAAACCGGAAAATATACAACGGGATGCTGAAGACCTATTTCTACAGTTTTCCCGGCCCGAAACCGCCGAAAAAACCGCGGGAAGAGCCGGCAGCGGAGGAAAGATGAAGATCCTTTTTGCAACGAAAAATGAAGGAAAGCTCCGGGAAATCCGGGAGATTTTAGGGCCGGATTACGAAGTCCTGTCCCTCCTGGACCTTGCGGAAGTCCCGGAGATTGTGGAAGACGGGACAAGCTTTGAGGAAAATGCCCTGATCAAGGTGCGAGCGATCGGTCCGCAGAAGGACACAGTAGTGCTTGCGGACGATTCGGGTTTATGCATCGATGCTTTTTCGGGCGGACCGGGCGTGTATTCATCCCGCTTCTTAGGGGAAGATACCGATTATATTTTCAAAAACAATTATATTTTGGAGAAGCTTTCGGGCCTTCCGGACGAACAGCGCGGCGCACATTACAGCTGCGTGATCGCGGCGCTGTTCCCGGACGGGACAGAGGCTGTGACAGAGGCGCGGATGGAAGGCATCATCAGCGAAAAACCCATGGGATCGGGCGGATTCGGTTATGATCCGATCCTGTACCTGCCGGAATTCGGAAAAACCGCAGCGGAAATCACGGCAGAGGAGAAAAACCGCATCAGCCACCGGGGCCTCGCGCTTGAGAAAATGAAGGAGATTTTGCAGAAGAGATGAGCAGGCGCATTTTCGTCGTCAGCGACACCCATAAACTGAATGCAGGGCTTTATGAGGCGCTTTTCAGGGAGGCAGGGAACTTTGACACGGTTATCCATTTAGGGGATGCGGAGGGGTACGAGCCGGAAATCCGCGAAGAGATCGCGAAAGTCAATCCGCTTGCCGGGGTCCTTTTTGTGCGCGGCAACTGCGACATGGATTATGCGCTTCCGGATTACTGCTGTGTGGATTTCGACGGTATCCGCCTGTTCATTACACACGGGCACCGCTATTACCGGAAAGTGCCGGGCGGACCTTTTGACGCGCTCGCATCCGCGGCGGCGGGAGAGGACTGCAGGATTGCGCTTTTCGGGCATACGCACAAGCCCTTATATGAGAAGGCCTGGAACGGCGTTTTTCTGATCAATCCGGGCAGTATTTCGCTGCCGCGGCAGGAGGAACGCCTGCACGGCTACGGAATCCTCACAATCGCGGATTCGGGCGTCGTGCTCTGGGAACAGAAATTTCTTGAGACGGATGACAGAGCCTGACAGAACCCCTTGTCACCTGCAGAGAATTGTGGTAGACTTTCAGTGAAAGGAGACCGGCGCGCATGAAGGAAAAATTTACTTTTCTGACAGCCCTGAGCTGGCTGGTGCAGGTCGGTGTATCCGTTGCATTTCCGCTGGTGCTGTTTATTCTTTTGGCCGTGTTCCTGCGTAACCGTTTCGGCATCGGGAACTGGATTATCGCAGCCGGCGTGGGCCTTGGCGTACTCGGGGCCGTGGGCGGCCTGTACGGATCGCTCCATTCACTGCACAGGCTCGGAAAAAACGAAAAGGAGCCTCCTGAGGGCTTCA
>JAEEGL013109521.1_pt1 | contig 10901 bp, 8 predicted proteins | sample 9134231 | NCBI WGS metagenome assembly JAEEGL01 (sample SAMN16246548, study PRJNA631951) | gut metagenome | biome: gut microbiome; feature: rumen; material: fiber-attached | host: Bos | place: Iran: Karaj | collected 2018-10
CACCTCAAGGACTGGGGCCTCATCGGCGGCGAGTTCTGCTTCCGCGCGATCGGCGAGGGACGCATCAACTGGCCGGCCGTCATCAAGGCCTGCAAAAAGGGCGGCACACACACATTCATCGTCGAGCAAGACACCTGCAAGGCGACGAACGACCCGTTCCGCAGCCTCCAGATCAGCCGCGAGTACCTGAAGGGCATTCTCGGCTAGCGACACACCATGCCAATGCGGCCGGACAATCGACCGCCCCCTCCGGCCGCGCAAGCGGATTCCGGTCAGGAAACAGTGTCAGGCGCGGCACGGTCCGCGCCTGACACGTTGGGGCTTGCGTGCACCATTTCAGAGGTGATCCGCGTCATGCGGCTCCCGCTTCTCATGGGGCCGCTTCTGGTTCACGCGTGTCTGGCGCCGCAGACATCTTTGGCGCAATACACTCTGTCGCATGTCATTGGCGACGTTTCCGTACCGGCCTTCTTTTTGGTTTCGGGACTTCTTTACTTCGCGAGCTACGACGGCACGTTGCGCTGCTACGGGCGCAAGCTAAGGAGCCGCGTCCATTCGCTGGTCATCCCGTATCTGCTCTGGAATCTGATTGGCTTCTTTGCGTTGGCGTACGCCGTCCACATGGTGGCCAAGTCCGATTTCCTCCAGTCATTCTGGGCTGTTCGCGTCGCGCGGAGGCCGGTCGCCTCGGCTCCCGTTGACGGTCCCCTCTACTTCATCAAGGGTCTCTTCTTCCTGGCTTTGGCGGCACCCGCCTTTCACTTTTTCCTGCGCCGGAAGGCACTCGTCTGGATTGTCCCGGCGACCATGCTGTTCTGGCTTCTCGCCCCCGTCCCTTCGCTTGCCGACCGGATGTTCGTCGTCGCGACGCCGATGTTCCTGCTCGGAGGCCTTTTGGCGCTCCGGGGCCAAAACATCCTTTCGAGACTCGCCACATCGGGCCGCGCGGCGCTTATATCCATTGGCGTTTTTCTCGCGGTCTCGGCCGCGAACGTCGGCCTTCATCTGGCCGGTATCGATTGCAAGGCCGTGCAGCGGCTCAACATTCTCATGGGGATACCCGCTTGGTTTGCGATTGCCGGAGCGCTCTCTCGCGGTGCGCTGGCGCCGCTTCTGCGACGGGCACAGGGTTTCGCCATGTTCCTTTTCTGCTCCTTTGACCTTATCATGACCGTGTCGCGCGAAAGTTGGCCATCCTTGCGCCATACGGGGGATCTCCTCTGCATAACGGTGGCGCTGATGACATTTGCCGCGTCACTGGCCGCCTATCTCATGCTGGCGATTGTCGCGCGGCCACTCCTGCGACTTCTTGTCGGCTCACGGCGCTAGCGATCGAGAAAGTTCTTTAAAAACGCCGCTGTTTGCGCTACACTTCTTCGTTGTGTCTTTTAGTTCGCTCTCCTTCGTCTATCTCTTCCTTCCGCTGGCCATTGGCGCGGTCTTCGCCGCTCCAAAAGGTTGGCGAAACGGCGTACTGCTTGCCGAGAGCCTGCTCTTCTTCGCGTGGGGCGAGCCGAAGTTCCTCCTGCCGCTCATTGGCGGCTGCCTCTTCGACTACGTCGTTGCGCGTCAGATTTGCCGCTACGCCGGCAGTGCACAACGTGCCGCAAGCGCGTTGTGCACTGCCGGCGTAGCGGCAAACATTCTTGCGCTTGGATATTTCAAATACGCCGGTTTCGCAATCGGCGGGGTAAACGCGGTTCTGTCGGCGACGGGTCTGGACTTCGCGCTGCCGGCGGTGAAGGTCGCACTGCCGCTCGGCATCTCCTTCTTTACCTTTCAGAAAATCAGCTACCTTGTCGACATCAGGCGCGGCGTAGTCGCGCCGGCCCCGAATTTCGGCCGCTATTTGCTATACATCGCGCTCTTCCCGCAACTTACCATGGGGCCAATCATCCGGTACCACGAGATAGCCGACCAGTTCGACAATCGCTCCGTCTCATCGGAGGAGTTCCTTCAGGGACTTTGGCGCTTCGCGCTCGGCCTCGCCCGCAAGACGTTGGTGGCGGGGCCGCTGGCGGGCGTCTCGGCCGCCGCATTCCGCGTCACGGACGGCGGAGGCGGACTTGGCGCGGCATCGGCCTGGATAGGCCTCTATGCCTACACGCTCCAGATCTACTTCGACTTCTCTGGCTACTGCGACATGGCGGTAGGCATCGGCCGCATGCTCGGCTTCCGTTTCCCGGAAAACTTCGACGCCCCGTACATCGCGCGCGACATGGGCGAATTCTGGCGGCGCTGGCACATCACGCTAGGCGCCTTCATGAAGGAATACCTCTACATTCCTCTCGGCGGCAACCGCTGCTCCAAGGGCCGCTCGCTTCTGAACAACTGGATTGTCTTCCTCGTGTCCGGAATCTGGCACGGCGCTTCCTGGAACTTCATCGTCTGGGGCGCCTGGCACGGCCTATGGATTGTCATCGCGAAGCTCTTCCGCCGCCCCGTTGCAATGCAGAATGCAGAATGCAGAATGCAGAATGATGGCGGAGCCAAACATCTGTTATCTGTTATCTTTTATCCGTTATCTGTTATTTGCCGCGCCCGCCTCGCGGGCGCGGCATGGACCTTCCTCATGGTGATGTTCGGCTGGGTCTTCTTCGCGGCGGCGGACTTCCACAGTGCGGCGGCTTATTTCCGTTCGTTGGCCGGATGCGGGGGAAACGGGGTCTCACTCCTGGCGGAGCTCACGCCCCAGGCCCTTTGCGCGATGGCCGTCGGCACGTTGCTTTCATTCCTTCCGGCATTCTTCCCGAAGCTCGGCGTCGCGGAGTGGCGGATAGGCGCCGGCGGCGGCAATGCCGCCATTTGGTCACGGACAATCGCCACGGCGCTTCTGATGCTCCTCGCGACGTTGCCTCTCCTCACCTCAGGCTTCAGTCCCTTCATCTACAACAGGTTCTAGGCAATGGACGCGAGAAAAATCAGCATCATCCTCTTTGCCGCCGTCTCGGCCACGGTGCTGCTCGCCACGTTCGCCGGCTTTCCGCCCGACTGGAAAACTACAGGCGTCGAAAGGCCGGCGCCAATGCCGTCGCTCAGGCCGAAGTCGCTTCTGTCGGGCAAGTTCGGCGAGGAATTCGAGCGGCATTTCGCGCAGAAGTTCGGAGTTCGCGGCTACGGCATCCGCCTCGCGCACCAACTTGGCTGGGAACTGTTCGGAACACTTCCCCCGACAGGCGGGACAATTGTGGACAGGGGCGCGGATCACTGGCTATACGAGCACGAATATGTCCGTCACAACATCCGCCGATACGAGATGCGGAGGAGCGAGGCAGAGGAGTTCGCATCGCGGATGGTCGCCCTGCACCAGCGGCTGGCGACGCGCGGCATACCGCTTGTCGTCTGCGTTTCGCCATCGAAGGCGAAAGTCTATCCGGAGCACCTGCTTGACACAATGAGGACGACGCCGGAATTTGCCGGCAACACGCCGTCCCGTGACACGCTCATCGCGCATCTTCGGAAGGCCGGAGTCGCCGTTGTCGACTGCAGCACGCTCTTCCTCGAATGGAAACGCGACGGCGTCCTGCTCTTTCCCCGCAACGGGACGCACTGGAACGCATACGGCGCGCAGAGGATCTGGGACGAAATCATCGCCGCCGCGCGGCGGCAAAACCAAGCGCTTCCACCAGTTCCGGCAGTCAAAGGGCACGTCATGTCCGAACCCCTGACGCCGGATCGCGATTTGGCCTCCCTCTACAACATGGTCAGATATCCGTACCCCGAAAAGGAGGTCCCGTATCCAGTGCTGAACGAAGGCGTCACGAATGCCGTCCGTCGTCTGCGCGTTTTCGGCGTGGGCGACAGCTTCTCCTTCCAGCTTGCAGACGCGATGGGCCGATGCGGCGCAGTAGAATCGTATCGGTTGATCTACTACAACAAGACGGACTGCCGCTATGCCTGGTCCCCGGGCGAACGCCCACGCGAGAACCGGCCAGAGATGCACCGGCTGCCAACATTCGACGCGGCAAGCCTGGACATCGACGAGGCCACACGAGACTGCGATCTCGTACTCGTGGAGTTCAACGACGTATTCGCGCGGAAAAGGGCGTGGGGATTTGGTTTGGAGCCGGGAGGCGGCTCCAAACCAAATAGGAGATGAAGTGCCAATCGCACTACTGTTTTTCGGTAGCCTTTTGGCAACAACCGGAAACAACAGGTTCCGGTTCGACCTCGTGGGCTCCGATTACGCGGGCCGGAATGCCTTCGACGGTCACGGTCACGTGCGAAACGAGACCGAGGAACCCGCTCCGTTTGCGCTCTTCGGTGAAACGCGGCGCGAGAATGATGGTCGTACCCGGTTTTTCCTGACAAGCCTTATACAGGGCGGCGGCTTCGAGAGATTTGCCGACAAAGGAAAAAGCAGATCCGTTGTTGCGGGCGTAGGCGTTGGGCGACTTGATTGTGATAAACCAGATTTTCTCCTTTTCGGCAGTTCCTTTGACGAGGTTCTGGTCAATGACCTCGACCTCTGGCTTGAAGACTGCCGGCCGCAATGTCGTATGGAGATTGGACCGGTTGATGTTATCGTATGTGACCGAGGCGCACCCCGAAGCGAGGCAGGCGAGGAGAAGGAACGTGGTTATGTTCATTTTCATGGTGGGTTGTCTCCTGGATTGGTGTGGGTGGAAAGCCGGCAAGGAAGAATCACTGTCGGGAATCGGAAGGGACGACGGCGACGCGGAACCCGACAGTACCCGATTGTCCTTCCGGGGCTAGCAGGCCGAACAGGATGCGGGCGGAACTGCGGACTTTCGAATCGGAACGGCACTCGCCGGCGTCATTTTCATAACTGCCGCCGAGGCTGAATCTGGACCAGAAAGTCGAGTCTTCGCACCATTCGGCGACGTTGCCATGCATGTCGTAAAGGCCAAAGGCGTTAGGTTGCTTTTTCCCGACGGCGTGGGCGGCGTTTCCGCTGTTGGCCGCATACCATCCCATGTCTTCTATTTTCTCCGTTCCGTCGTCCAGGAACCCGTATGCCCCAGTACTTCCGGCACGGCATGCAAACTGCCACTCGTTGAGCGTCGGCAGACGGAGCTGGACGCCCGCCTGGCGGATTTGGTGCAAGGCGTTGGCTTTTCGGAAAAACTCCTGGCAGTCCCGCCAGGATACGTTGTCCACGGGATTGTCGGGATTCTTTTTTCCCCATGAAAGATGCTCCCCCATGACACTCTCCCACTGCGCTTGCGTGACTTCCATCGTTCCGATTCCGAAGTACGGGGAAAGGTGCGCGTAGGTAAGCGTCGCTCCATTTGGAAGGGTGAGGTGGGAATCCGGATGGTTGGCGCGGTAATCCTTAACCTGTTTCGCGGCCGCGGCCAGGAACGTGTCATCGTTCCCGACTGTGCAGACGACGCCACGGGCTGCCGTGAGCTGCGACGGCGTGAGTTTATCGAACGTTATGGAAAGAACCGACGGGGGCAGGGAACAAAAATCTCTGAGTGGCGACGTGGGGAAGTCGGAAGTGTGGACGATTCGTTCCGCAACTGTGCAATTCTCTTCGTCGACAAGGCAGACGCGAACATCCGCGCGATCGGGAACGTGGACAAGGGAGGCCGAGATAATCGGTTCCCAATCCACGGGCTTCCGAGGCATTTCGAACGTCCATCCGTCGACGGACAATTTTCGGCCGCGAGGCGGTTCGCAGAGTTTTTTCGCCCTGTGGTAGTCGATACTGACTGGGCCGAGTACCCTTTTCGTCTGTTCCGCCCATTCGCGGTAGGGTTTTTTCGCGACACGAAGTTCCACGTCCGCCACGATTATTCCTTTCTTGACGTCGACGGAGAAGCCCGAACTGCCGCCCGGTTCCGCGTGTTGAACGGCCTCCAGAAGGGTGAATTCGGAAAAACCGGAAAACCTGTCTTGCAACAGTTTTCCGGCCTCGGAGTGAGAAAGGTCTTTCGTTCCCGGTTCGCCATACAGGGAAAGTGGGGGAGGCGGCGACTTGCAACCCGAAAGGAAAACGACGGCGACACCGACTTGGAGAAGAAGGGCGAAAACAAAGAACATGCTTTTCATATGAGTCAATTATATGTCAGTCGGTGCATGCCGTCAAACCATTTTATGGTTTGTTCCACCCCTTTTTCAAGGAAAGGAACACGCTATGAACATAACCGCAAAACGGCTCCAAGGCGAGCTCCTAGCCAAGCAGCGGGGCAAAGAGCGCGCGCATGTCGGCGTCGAGGTCGCGGTTTCGGAAGGCCTCGATGCGCTTGTCCTGCTTCGCGATGATTTCCTCGCGCAGCTTCTGGTTGTGGAGCACTTCGGCGACGGTCTCCGCGATGAGCGGGAAATCGGGAGGCTGGCTAAAGAGCACACCTGCGCCGCCCAGGGTTTCAGGTATGGCCGAGGATGCGAGCGAGAGCACTGGCACATGGTGCAGCATGGCCTCGACGAGCGGGGCGCAGAATCCCTCGTGCTCACTCATGCAGAGGAAGGCGTGGGCGGAGGCGTAGCAGGTGTTGAGCGCGTCCTGCGAGACGCCCTTCAGCGCCAGCGCGTTTGTGAGTCCCAACGCCTTGCCGTGCGCCCGGACGAGGGCGTAGTACGCCTCGGCGCCGGCTTCGGTGCCGACATGGATGAAGCGTACGTTCGGCTCTATTTTCGTGAGGAAGTATGTCACCGTGAGAAGATCCTCGATCTTCTTGTTCGGCGCCCAGCGCCCCACGAAGAGCACGTTGTAGACCCCGCCGCCAAGGAGCCGCTGCGTGTGCGGGTCGATTCCGCCGCGCACAAAGGAGTCGACGTCCACGGGGAGTTGCAGGACCTTTGCATCGCGGTAGCCTGCGGCTGTCAGTTCGGCCGCGTTGTAGGCGCTGTCCGCGAGGTTGAGGTCCGCCACGCCGGCCAGCATTTCGAGGTGGCGGCGGCCTTCGTCCAAATCGGCCGCCGTGGAGGGGCTGAGATGGCGGAAGTACTTGGCCGGCGTGATGTTGTGGTAGACGATGGCCTTCCGGCACTTGAGGTCCCGGAAGGCGAGGTTGACAGGGTTCCCGATCGAGAGGTGGAGAACCGCGATGTCGTCGGGGCCGAGTTCGGCCGCGGCCTCGTTGAGGTCGCGGCCTTCGTCGCGAAACTCCGACGCAATGGAAGACTTGCGGCTCAAGATGTCCGAACGACATCCCCAGCCGCGGAAGACCTTCCGCATTTGGAGGGCGGCGTTGCTTATCGCGTCGCCGTACCTGAACCCGGCTACAAGCTGGTGAATGGTCTGCATGGTACCTTCCCGCCTGTCTGAAGCCATGGAATCCGCCGGCCGCCCGGACCGGATTCCCGGGGGCCGCGCTACTTCTTGTGGCGATTCGCCTTCAGACGCTTGTCGTGCTTGTGCTTCGACATTTTCGCGCGGCGTTTTTTCTTGATGGAACCCACGGTTGTACTCCTTGATGTTTGCTTACGGAAAGCCTCGCAAATGCGGCGGCTAGAAAATGATCTTGTTGAGCGGGAGCTCGATGATGCCCTCGGCCCCGGCGGCGCGGAGCAATGGGACGAGGTCGCGGACCTTCGCCTCCTCGACTACGGATTCGACGGCGTGCCAGCCCTCGGAGTTGAGGGCGTTCACGGTCGGCGTGTGAAGGGCCGGCAGGAGGCCGACCACCGAATAGAGCTTGTCCGCCGGGACGTTCATCTTGAGCAGGACGCGCGACTCGGCCTGCAGGGCGCCCGTCATCAGCATGGCGATCTGCTCAAGCTTCGCGCGCTTGTCGGGATCCTCCCACGCCTTCTTGTTGGCGATGAGTCGCGTGGTGGATTCAAGGATGGTCGCCAGAATGCGGAGGTTGTTTGCGCGGAGCGACGAACCCGTTTCGGTGAGGTCGACGATGGCGTCGACCAGTTCGGGCGCCTTGACTTCCGTCGCGCCCCATGAAAACTCGACCTCGGCCTTCACGCCGTTGGCCTCGAGGTAGCGGCGGGTGAGGCCCACGGCCTCGGAGGAGATGCGCTTGCCGTTGAGGTCCTGGACGGACTGGATGGGGGAGTCGTTGGGAACCGCGATGACCCAGCGCACGGGACGCGAGGTCGCCTTGGAATAGCACATTTCGCAGACTTCGTGGACGTCCGCGTTGTTCTCGTAGATCCAGTCGTAGCCGGTGATCCCCGAGTCGAGGAGGCCGAGTTCGACGTAGCGCGGAATCTCCTGCGGGCGGAGCAGCCGGCATTTGAGGCCGGGGTCGTCGCACGTCGGGATGTAGCTGCGGGAGCCGACAGTGAGATTGAAGCCGGCCTTTCGCATCATGGCGAAGGTCGCTTCCTGCAGACTGCCCTTTGGCAAACCTAGAATAAGTGGCGTCATAGTGGATGCATTCCAAATTGAATAAGTTATGATAGCACTTTTGCCGCCTTTCGTGCAAGTCCGTCGCGTTGGACGCCCAGCCTGCCCATCTTGTAGTACATCATCCGTGGGGATATGCCAAGGGAGCGGGCGGCGGCCGAAAGGTTGCCCCGGTACTTCTCTATTGAGGCGGAAATGACGCTCTTTTCGTAGCTGGCGGTCATCTCGTCGAGCGTCTTTCCCTCGGTGCCGGCGCCCGTTCCGTCGTCCGCGACTCCCGGCACATAGCCCGTCGGACGCATGACGGGAGGGAGGTTGGCGATGCGGATTGTCTCGTCCGTGGCGGTAAGAACGGCGCGCTCAATGCAATTTTCAAGCTCGCGGACATTGCCGGGCCACTTGTAGTCGATGAAGACGGCCGTCACTTCGGGCGAGAGCTTCTTCACGTCCTTATGGTACTTTATGTTGAATTTCTTGGCGAAGTGATGCGCGAGAAGGAGGATGTCGCCGCGGCGCTCCGCGAGGTCGGGCACCTGGATAGAGAAGATGTTGAGGCGGTAGTAGAGATCCTCGCGGAAGAGCTTGCGCGCCATGAGGTCCTCGAGGTTGCGGCTCGTCGCGGCTATGAAGCGCACGTCCGAATGCAGTTCCACGTTTGAGCCGAGGCGGGAGAAGGTGCGCTCCTGGAGAAAGCGGAGGAGCTTGACCTGCGTCGCCGGCGTGAGGTCGCCGATTTCATCGAGGAAGAGGGTGCCGCCGTTCGCGGCCTCGGCGCGTCCGATGCGGCGGTCGACGGCGCCCGTGAAGGAGCCCTTCTCATGGCCGAACAACTCGCTCTCTATGAGGGTCTCAGGCAGCGCGGCGCAGTTGATCGTGAGGAATGGCCGCCCCTTGCGCGGCGAGAGGGCGACGATTGACCTGGCAATCAGCTCCTTGCCCGTACCCGAGCTGCCCCGGATCAGCACGGTCGCGTCCGTCGGCGCGACCTGGCGGACCTGCGTGTAGACTTCGCGCATGGAGTCGCTTTCGCCGATGATGTCCTCCGCGACGGGTTCGATGCGCTTTTTGAGCCGCCTGTTCTGCGCGATGAGGCGTCCGCGCTCGATGAGCTGGTTGGTGCGCGTCTCCGCGACGTCCGCGATGAGGCCGCCGACGAGCTCCATCAGAGCCGCGATGCGCTCGGACCTCTCGCCCCAGTCATCCTCCTTGCGCGAGAAGATGAAGAAGCCGATGAACGACTGCCTGTAGCGCAACGGTATGCGTATCGTCGAAATGCCGTCCTCCGTGTCGCATGCCAGCTCATGGTTTGGGAATCGCGCGTTCATGTCCTGCTCGGTCAGGACCTCGGCGGCGATCAGTTCGCCAAGCTCCCCTTCGAAAATGCGCGTGGTCTTCCATTTGCCAAAGGCGCCGGTCAAATCCTTGAAGTCGAACCCCAGCATCTTCTCGGCGGACCAAAAGGTGTTGTGCTGCATGACGAACTCTCCGGAGATGAGGCCCATCCTCCGCTGCATCACCTTGATGACGCCGGTCAGCATCGCGGCCGTACTCTTGCCATGTATCACGGCAGTCGCGAGCTCGTTCAGCGCCGAGATTTCAAACATTTCCTTTTTGTTCATGAAGAAAGTGTAGCATATCGGGCCAGTTTAGACAAGATTTGTCTAAATTGGCCCCAAAAAAGACTTAAAAGCGGCGTGGCACGGTCATTGCGTTATGATTCGCATCCTGCCGTTTTCGACAGGATATGTCTGTTTAACCCAACTTGGAACAATCTGTAATGAACGCAAACAAGGTTCTCGTTGCCGCCGTGGCGGCTCTTTCAGCGGCTTCGGCCTCAACAGCCCTCGCCGGCGGCTTCGCCCTCAGCGAAGTCTCCGCCCGCGGCAACGCGATGCAGGGCGCGATCGTCGGTTCGACCCGCGACGCCTCGGCAGCATACTTCAACCCCGCCAACATGACGGAACTTGGCGAAGGCTACCACACCATGTTCGGCGCTACGCTGCTGCGCCCCGACTACTACACCTACGTGGGACCCAACAAGATCGACCAGGACGAGAAGGTCTATGTCGCCCCGCACCTCTACTTCGTCGGCAAGGTCGCGGACGACATCTACTTCGGGTTGGCCGAATACTCCGAGTTCGGCCTCGGCACCAAGTACGAGGGCGGCAAAAACTGGCCGCTTTCCTTCGACAGCACGCGGACGGAAATCACAAGTTTCACGCTAAGCCCGACAATCGCGTGGCGCGTCACCGAGGACTTCTCCATCGGCGGCGGTCTCCGCGCCGTCTACTTTGACGTGATAATGGACCGCTATCTTCCCCCGTCCGTCATGCCTCCTGGCACCATCTTCCACATGGCGGCCGATGACTGGGCCTGGAGCTACCTCCTCTCCGCCGCATACCAGGTCAGCGACACCGTCCGCATCGTCTTCAACTACCTCTCCGAGACGAAAATCGAGGCCGAGGGCGACGCCGAATTTTCCCAGTTCGGAATCAAGGGCGGCGCCAAGGGCGACATCACCATGCCGCAGTCCGTCATGGCCGGTATCAACTGGCAGGCGACCGAGAAGCTGAACCTCGGCTTTGCCGCGACCTGGACCGACTGGACGAGCTACGACGTCCTCAACGTC
>JAEEGL014530444.1_pt1 | contig 10901 bp, 7 predicted proteins | sample 9134231 | NCBI WGS metagenome assembly JAEEGL01 (sample SAMN16246548, study PRJNA631951) | gut metagenome | biome: gut microbiome; feature: rumen; material: fiber-attached | host: Bos | place: Iran: Karaj | collected 2018-10
CCCACTCTTAATCTCCAAACATCTTCATTGGCTTTCGGGATAAGAGAGTAACGAGACTTGTAGTATGCTGGAGAAAAATTTAGTGTTGATGTAATCGTCTTATTCCTATAAGTAAAACTCAACAGGCTATTTAAATCGCAGATAAACGTCTGGCTCTCGCGAAACCCACTAAACCCATTATAAAATATGTCTCCTTCCTCGCCACCCCAACACTTTTCTATAAAGACGGGGAAAGAAAAAGTATCTTCGCTAATTTCAGGCCCAGTGGTCGCTTGATAGCCTTTTTCGAAGTGAATAGCTCCGTTTATATTAAAGTAGAAATAGCAACGCTTATCTTTGGTTAGATAAAGGTAATAGTTGATGAACGGAGAGAGCATAATCTGAGGATGACGTGAGTTGACCGGAAACGAATTACGCCTGCCGTCAGGCGAAAGCCAAGTTGCATTAACAATTGGGTTACTATCAACACGAATCTCACATAAGAACTGAATCTGTCTCGTTTTGTAATAGTTTACGACTGCACTAAAACTAGTTGACGGTTGTAGATAGGGATTACCTATCAAATACTCGGCGGATCCAACTCTAGTCAAGGATGGAAGCATTTGTGTCTCCTGTGCCGGAGTTGATTGCGCTAAAACAAATAATTGCTGACTCCCATCGAATGACTCTATATTCAAAAAGGGCGATATTCCGAAACGCCATTTCTTATTTCTGGCGCCATCCTCCCCCCAGGTGTTGCGATTCATATCCTGAAGCAATTTCCCGCCGATGGAAGCCGAGTAGTCCTTAACTTTCAAAGTAAAGAAAGCGGCTTCTGTACTACTGAACTGATGAGTCTTTGAGTTTGATGAGTAGGAAGAGTTAATCATCCCGGTCTCCTTATTTGTGGCTGTAACTAAATTGTCTGCCACTGAGAAATCTGCATCCCCTGTTATGTTGAATTCAAGGATGGATGAAATTGGCTCAGTATATACGAAAGATGCCGAAGCCGCCCATTTACTCTTAGAAATTACGTAGTCTAAAGGGAGGGATGCGATTTCGCTTCTTATATCGCCAGCGTCTGTTTTGTTCCCAGACAACTTGAACTGGACACGTCTTTCATGTCTGCCCAGGGAGTCTATTCTGCCTTGTAGGGAAAGACCATATGATAGAGACGAGTTATGGCCTGTTTGGCTCAAATGAGAGACCGACTCATCGTCAGCAGAAGAGACGATCTTGTACCCATCACGAAAGTAATTGCCCCTTTGATAGTTAAACATGGGTTTGATTATCAAATTGCAGTTACCTTTTACTCGAGACTCCAAATTAATATCAAGAGCTGTTACGCCTGTTCGCCCAATCGTGTTCTCTGTAGAATGCAAATCGTTTGAACTTGAGGAATAATAGTTCCTAAACACCGATTGATCCTCTGATTTTTTGTCATAGGAACCGATGATTGCAATTGTGTTATCTGTATTCTTTATCTTCGAGGTATTAATGTTTACTGCCAGCTTTCCATTCATGCCGTCTGCCGGTGACAGGTTATTTGAAGTAGCCAATGCCACTACTTGATTCTTTTCATTATATGCACTACTAACCAAGCGGGCGTCAAAAAGCGCTTTTGTCTTAGGATCAGAAGTGTTAATAGACTGCGTTGATCCCGAGCCTCCCAATAGGGAAAGGTTTCCGAAGGATCCTTTCTTAAATTCGTCTTTAACCTCGATATCCATCACCCTTTCATCTTTCTTGCCAAGTGCCGTTTCTACACTTCCCGTCTCAAATGACACTCTGTCATATACTCGTATCTTCTCCACAATCCTTGCAGGTAGATTCTTGATTGCTAATGAAGGATCGGAAAAGAAAAAAGTTTTCCCGCCGACGGTAATCGTTTTGACGGGGACTCCATTGACGACAACTTGTCCGTTTGAGATCTCCATCCCAGGCATTTTTTTAACCAGGTCTTCCAAAACCGCATTTTGTCCAACCTGAACTGCAGAAGCGTTATACACCAACGTGTCATGCACTTGAAATACAGGCGTAGAATAATCCGTAATGGATGCGGCGTCTAGAAAGATTGTATCAATCTCAAGGCCAATTATATGTGGGACGTCACTCGCCTTCATGATAGAAAACTCCTCACGATATGGGATGTAACCTAGCAACTCTATATTCAAGCGATATTTCCCTTTGGGTATGTCTGTAAAAGTAATCACGCCTTCTTCGGTGGATAACGTAAAGTGTGTAATCACAGTGTCAACTTGAAGATACGCAGACGCTCCGCACAGAGGCTCCTGACTATCCTTATCAACGATGGATAGTGCGATGTCCACTGTTTCAAAAGCCCTCCATCCTCCTCCAGAAGAGACGACTACTTGTCCGCTAGCGAAAACCGGCAATAGCAGTGATAACAGGGAAACTTTCCTTAGTTTTTGGGTAATATGGTGAATATGGAACATAATGCTATAAAACGCGCATGTCTTATTGTGAGAAATAATCCTAATTTAGTTGGTGCTACCCAAAGATAGGCATATTATATCGAAACCCAACGGGGAATGTTATAAAAATGAATGCGATTCGCGGATTTATAAATATTTAAACACATATTTTGATGGCGACAGGGTAGATGAGCCCTAATCAGCAGTGAATCGAGGGTGTATACTTCAATAATAATCCTGATGGAAAGATAGATCTTTCCATCAGGACGAGTGCGAATCTCTAGTACTGTTTTACCGGATTCTCTTTGTTGTGATTCGCGTCCGCATTTCCGTTGGACAGACTTTGAGTACCACCGCAAGCACAACCGCAAATAGCGCTTTCACGGTAACCTCCCTTTAAAGAGGACATTTCCAGGTTGTTGAGGATTCTAGCCTCATCAGAGAAATGGTTCATAATGTGTTAATGAATTAAAAAGTTAATAATTAATATGGAGATTCACAGGACCTCACAAACATGTGAGATGCCTTGTGCTCTCTCTTTTATTGTCGGACTAGGGCAAAGCCATTGGTAAACACAATTCTTGCAGGGGGAGAAGTCACGCACTCTTCTCCACGCATGATTTTCCAATAGTTCTTTGCCTACCATCGGAATTATTGGCTCCCATATCCAGCCAAGAAGAGAGCCGGAATCATTTGTGGGATGAGGGTGTATTTCTCCGTTCGGGAAAGCAAATAAATGTCCCCAGTATTTGACATTAATCTTCTGATGAATGAAGATTCTCCTTTTATTAATGTGAGCGCTAAAGATTGCCTCTTCATTTATTCTAGAATCACAAGCGACATTGTCATTCTTTTCGTATTCATGATATGGGATAATATCATATTCGAAAGACGGGTTTTTCTTTTTTATCTCCTCAATAATAAGCTCTCTTTCTCTCTTAAAGATGTCTTGCTCTTTGTCAACGAAGAACGTAAAATGAGAGATGTAGTCATATAAATTTCTTGTGTAGATATAGTCCCGGCATAACTCTTTTGTCATATGGTCTAAATCTCCGTTTAGAAGCAGAACCGGAGGTATTGCACAACTCCTCGAGTCATCCGAGATTTTTGCAAAACCTTTCTTTATTAGAGTATCAATCAGTTCTATTGTCTCTTTATCTAACGTCGCCTCATCTAACTCAATAGAATGCAGGTTGTCTGGCTTTGCGAGTGTGTCGCAAAACCACTTTAATCCATCAGTCTGCTTTTCTATGAGCACATGGTTGAACGATGTGCTGTCATAGAAAAGAGACTTGCTCATTTTATTCCATAGAAAAACGGAATCCTCAAGCAATAGGTGTTTCATTGGATATAGTATTCTTTTTTGATTTGTTCCAAAAGTGACGGGTTCTTTTTGAGATAGTGCCTTGCGTTTTCCTCTTCGATTTGTCTGGCGGTTTTCCATTCAAAGGCAGGGCATGAGGGTCGCTCGCTATCCACATTATCGAGGTAATAGAAACACTTTTTGCAGGAGACGATATTCTCGCATCTCATACAAGTCTTGCTTATCCTGCCAAGCCTGTGGTTGAACTCTTCTGCCACGGCAGCCGGATTCAAATGAACACCCTCTTTATCAGCTATTCCTAACGAGAACTCCTGTCCAATCCTTTCACATTGAAGAATCTTACCATTTACTGTTACAAATAGTTTCTTCGCGAAAGGCGTGCAAGTACCAGGGGTGGGTTGTGGTCTTGTCCCCGTTAAGCCGGCGAGAAGCGATAAATACCCGCTATAGTAGTTTCCGCTCTCATTCTGTAAATAATGTATCAAGCGTGCTGTGTCTGGATACGAAAAGCCCATACTGTTCTGGATACCGACCGTATTATTTGAACAGTTTATGCTGTTATCAATGTCCTTGTACAAACTCCGAAATAGTTGAACACTCTCCTTTTTTAGCCCTCTGGGATTAATCTCGGAGATGTTTGGAATGGAGCCGAACTCGCTGTGTATGAATTTAATAGATGTATCGACGTCGTTCAGGTCATGTAACACAACATTAAATCGGACCCTCTTCGCGAAGTAGTCAGGATACTTCCTCATCGCGTACTTTAGGTTATTGAATACTTGTTGAAAGGAACTGCTCCCATTATGCTGCCTTCTATGCCCATTCCCTTTGAGGTCGCCATCCAAGCTGACCAGCAGACTGAAATCATTTTCAACAAGATAATCAATATGTTTATCTAACAACATTGCATTTGTTGTCATGTTATATATTATCTGTCTGTTGAGATTGGTCTTTTTGAGGTATTGTATTACATCTTTTATCAAGGTCATGTTTAATAGTGGTTCCCCGCCATAAAAAGAGATTGTCAAGCGGTCTTCTAACCTACCTGTTATTTCGTTGGCCCAATAATTGGCCAGATAGTCAATGACGGCTTTCGCTTGCTGAAATTCCATCATCTTCCCGTGACGTTCGTCATGATCTCCGTATAAATCGCGATATACGCAGTAGTCACAGGCGAGATTACACGCATCAGTTACCTCGAAACAAAGGTTCTTTAATAAAACCAGATTACTGATTATCTGCTCCGAAGAGATGTATTCAAAGTGTTCAGGACGCATAAATGATGTTATTCTAATTCCAGGAGATAGTTCTCCGCATTGTTAACCAATATATTATCAAGGATATTATTCCATAATTCTATGTCAAAAGACTTTTGTTTGTCCAGTCTCACCCTAATTCCAATTGATTCTTAACTAAGGTGTAATACTTTCCTCGTCTTTCAGTCAACTGTTCGTGTGTCCCTTGCTCAACGATACGTCCCCGTTCCAGCACAACGATATTGTCGGCATTACAAACTGTGCTAAGACGGTGTGCAACAATCACTGCAGTTTTCCCACGAAATAGAAGATTCAGATTTGCCATGATCATTTGTTCATTGTTGGCATCTAGAGAGTTTGTTGCTTCATCAAAAAACAGATATTGTGCATTCTTATATGCTGCTCGAGCAATCAGAATCCGTTGTTTTTGTCCGGTACTCAAGCCATGTCCATCAACCCCAATTTGGGTGTTAAACCCTAAAGGAAGACTCTCAACCCACCCGCAGATGTTTGATATCTCAGCGGCCCTATGTACACGTTTCATATCGGACAACTCATCGGATATGGCGATGTTTTCTGCAATTGAATCAGAAAAGATATATCCTTCCTGCATTACGCTACCACACTTCGCCCTCCAGCTTCTTTCGCTATAATTCTTTAGCGGCTTGTTCCCGAGATATACACAGCCTGATGTGGGATGATAAAAGCCGAGCATCATCTTTAACATCGTCGTTTTTCCGCTACCGCTGGCACCAACTATTGCAGTCACTTTCCCGAAAGGGATGACCAATGATACGTCATCTAGTACTTTGTCTGAATATGGTCCATCGTACTGAAAGTCAACATTCCGGAATTCTATGTCTGCATTTGCGGGAATTTCATGAATCCGTTCTTCTTCTTCCGGTTCTTCGTCCTTCATCCCATTGATTTCTTCAAATCTTTCTAAGGATAATGATGCGTCTTGCGCGGCCTGAACAAAACCAATGAATTGCGAGATGGGAGCATTGATTTGCCCTATGATATATTGCAGAGCCATCATCATACCTAGCGTCATGTCTCCGTTGATGACGGATTTTGCGGCGATAAAAGAGATGATTATGTTTTTCGTTTGATCAATAAACGTACTACCAACCTCTTGAATCTGCCCAAGGGAGAGGCTCTTTACGCTGACTTTAAACAGTTTAGATTGAATATTCTCCCAGTTCCAACGTTTTTTTCGTTCACAGTTGTTTAACTTAATGTCCTGCATTCCGCTAATCATCTGTACAATGTTAGATTGATTGGCCGAGGCTTGTTGAAAACGCAAATAATCAAGTGATCTGCGTTGCTTCATGAACAGTACGACCCATCCGACATATAGTGCCGATCCGACGGTAAATACTATAAAGATTTGTGCATTATAGCCCGCCATAATCACCCCGTATATCAAGAGAGATATCGCCGCGATAACCATACTAAGAAGCGAACCGGTCAGAAAGGACTGGATTCTGTTGTAGTCCCCGATTCTTTGCATAATGTCTCCAATCATCTTACTGTCGAAGAAAGCTATTGGCAATTTCATTAGCTTACACAGAAAGTCGGAAATCAGTGATATGCTTACTCTTGATGTCGTGTGCAGTGTCAGCCAGTTTCTTATCAGGCTATTAGCCATGCCTCCCGTTGTAAGCATCATTTGTGCAATCAGGAGCATTGCCACGAAGGAAATACTGCCGGAGCTTACGCCTTTATCTACAATTAACTGGTTAATTAACGGTAAAAGAAGGTTGATCACGCTTGCCGTGAGCATTGCCAAAAGAATCTGAAGGAGATATGCTCGATAAGGGAGTAAATACTTAAACAGTTGCTGAAAGCCGTGTTTGTTATCAACTTCGCCCTCTTCTCTGTAAAACTTTGCAGTTGGCTCTAGTATCAACGCCGATCCATATTCCTTTCCTTCAGACTGGAGCCAGTTCCTTTGGAATTCCTCTGAGACATATTTAATTATGCCAGATGCGGGGTCAGCAACTGTAACAACGCCTTTCCTATCAATGTCATAGACAACTACAAAGTGCTTTTGGTTCCAATGGATAATACATGGGAGTGGCAGCTCCTTGCGGAGTTGATCCCACGTTAGCTTTACGCCAACGGTTCTAAATCCAATGGATTCAGCAGCGTCACTAATCCCCAGCATAGACACACCTTCCCTAGTAATATGACATTTATCCCTAAGTGTTTGTAGGCTATAGCTCTTGCCATAGAACTTTGCAATCATTCTAAGACAAGACGGTCCGCAGTCCATGCTGTCGTGTTGTCGATATGACACGAATTCTTTTTTCATCCCTCGTTTCGTTCTCTACAGAAGTTCTGTTTCCCTTAGGATCTTACCAATCTATACAGTTCTTCTGTAGTGAGCTATACCAAACCGTAAAATACCCCTCAAATCCTGCCCCGCTTGAGAGAATGAACTCGATGTGATAGTCTCCATCTCCCCCAATAATCGGTAGATATACAGAGCCTAGGCTTGAATCAATACAGCAATCGTTGTTGTCGTCCGTAGATAAGTTTTCAATAGTGATGTCGACATTCCCGATATCATAGGAGAATTGAACACAGACAGAGGAGGAGATGCTGTCATAATAGGCCCGAATAGGAATGTATGCAGGCGCGCGATGTGTGCGCCCACCACTTTTAACGGTGTTATCAAGGACCGTGATGGGGATGAACTGCTGATCATCTCCGGCTAAAAGGGATGTCGTTGCTGCGAGGCAAAGGACAAATAAAAGAAGCACAATTTTTTTCATAAAGTTTGCGTAAAACATTTACGCGAAGTTATGAAGTAACTGTGCAAAGTTGGATCCTGGTCGGTCTTAACAGGTTGTTATATAAGAGCCAGATAATCAGGTTGTTACGCTTTCGCTAGAATTAAAATCTTAACGGCGGTCGTAAGTCGCTGAAAACCAAGCACATGCGATGTGGCTAACAAGTTGGTATGGCGAAACGTGCTGATAATCAGCGGCTAAGACATGTATTCAAGATAGAAATCTCGGTATTCAGAGGAGAGACTTAATATTTCGCTTCTTAACCGATTCTTTTTAGTGTATACAGTTCCTACAGAGTAACCGGTAAGATTGGAGATGGTCGTGGCATCAAATCCAACTATAACATACATTAGGAAACGGAAATCTTGCTCTTTGTGGCCAGACAAATCCTGTCGTAATTTATCAATGATATTATCCAAAGAATCATTTACCATTGACATGAACTTATTCTGAGACGTTGTATCATTAATGATGATTTCCATTTGCTGCATCGCCTCATCATATAGGACCTCTTTTCTGTCTTTTTTTATTGGTGAGAAATATGCCGCGCAGAGATCATTCAATGCTTTAAATTGGGATTTGTAAAGCCTCGCATATTGTTTTCGTAACTGAAGGAGTGCCTTATCTTTTTCTTCTAATTTCGCATAATAGTCAGCTGCTTTTGCGTTTTGGCACTTAAGCATTAGTTGAGACTCAATATGAAGAGCCGCGAGCTCTTCAATTCTTAAATGAAGGGCAGCTTTCTTTCGAAGATATATAGTTACTATAATTCCCAATAGGAGTATAGTGCACATAATGACCAATGCCATTTGCTGCCTATTAAGTATTTTCTCTTTCTTTAGAATGGCAGTCTCCTGTTGTAGATAATCTCTTTGAGATTGTATAAGGGGCTGCCGAAGCGTTGAAAGGACAATTGAGTCTTGGACAAGAACCGATTCCTCCAAATCCTCAAGAGCCTGTTTATATTGTCTTTGCTCTCGGGATATTCTGTATCGCCACAATCGAATAATATCCTCTTGTTGTCCCAGGTCCTCAAGTTGTTGAATAATAGTATTGGCTAAGGAGCAGTTTCCAAGTTTTTGATACGCGTATGCGTAAATGCAGTATCCTTCTATTGTCATGGAATAGGGGTGAGTTCTCCCGATATCCTCAATGATTTTAATGGTTTTAAGTGGATTAGAGTTTGGAAAGCGAAGAAGATCTTTTGCGTATATGAGTCTTCTGCTGAGCAATGAAAGAGAGTCATAAACACTCATTGCAAAATAGTCATTGTATGTTCTTTCTGCCTCATCCCATCTTCTGCAGTTCGCATAACAAGAAGCCAAATGACCCGTAATTGCCCAAACGCCCACGCTGTCGTTAGCAAGTCTTCCGTATCTTAAAGCGTCTTTGGTATAGATAAGCTCTTGTTCCGGGTTGTTATTTCTGGAAAAGATGTCAGAGATAGCAGAATTAACGAGCTCTTTATAATGGCAGTCCGAGATCTTTGCTGAGTCCTCTAGTGCGAGAAGATAGTTACGCATGGCAAGATCATCTTCGCCCCTATTTGCATGAATACATCCTCGATAAAAATAGGTTTTCATTTTCTCGAGGGGGGTTCCATGCCTGGCGTAGAAACTAACTGCCGGTTGTATAATGGATAAATCCGTCGTGTCTATGTAATTTTTATCTAGCGCGATAGAGTAAAGAAGAGAGTACTTTGCGCGCAGCTTACTCGTATTCACGCTCTCAAGGTTTATGGCTTCTAGAATTGAAAGGGCACTATCTGGTCTTTCTTGAATGAACGAGTCAATATCTCTAAACATTGAGAGCGTCCTATGGTTGGAACACGAATTCGTTAAAAGGGGACTGACGAAAATCAGTCCTAACAAATAGCTTTTAATACGGTCACTAATGAAATGCATATCTAGGATATCCCAAATGGGCTCGAAGTTACTAATTATCAGCGAAATAACAAAACAAAAAAATAGAGAGGTTAAAAGATTGCACTTTGGCTCTATTCAAGAATTAACAATGCTTAAATAAAGATGCCAATTCAATAACAATCTCTAAACATAAACACAAATAGAGGCAGACTCACGAGTTGCCCTCTTTTTTACGATCGCTGCGCTTTTTAAGAGTAAGAATACGCAAAAACACAGATGTTAAGCAAGAAAAAAGCTTTCCTTTGTAGGGAAAGACCCTAAAACACTATGATTAAGACACTCTTGCTGACCACCTTGCTGCTGTCGGGCGTGTGCATGCCCGAGGTTCCGGACAATGACGCCGCCCGGCGGATGATGGAACTGGGCGTGGGCTGGAATCTGGGCAACAGCCTGGATGCCCTGCCGGACGGGTTCTCGGATTCGGACGACGAGTACGGCTGGCCCGACGAGACCTGCTGGGGTAATAAACCAGCCACGCAGCAGACTTTCGATGCCATCAGATCCTACGGTTTCACCTTCGTACGTATCCCGGTCACGTGGGCCAAGTTCATCGGCCCGGCACCGGATTATACGCTCGACGCAGGGCGGCTGGAGCGCGTAGCGGAGGTCATCGGCTATGCGCACAATGCGGGCCTGCGCGTGGTCATGGACACGCACCACGACGAGTGCTGGTACCTGGACTGGCTGGAGGACCTGGACGAGCGCATCCGGAAGGGCCGGATCGACGCCGACAAGCGGGATTACTATATCAAGCGTTTCAAGGAAGTATATTGGCTGAACATTGCCGACGCTGTGAATGACGAGGCCCTCAACGCGCAGATCAAGGCCAAGATCAAGGCGGTCTGGACCCAGTTGGCCCACCGCTTCCGGGACTGCGGCGACTGGCTCATGTTCGAAGGTTTCAACGAGATCAATGACGGCGGCTGGGGCGGTAGCGACGACTTCGAGAAAGACCCGACCCGCCAGTGCAATATCCTCAACGAGTGGCACCAGGTGTTCGTGGACGCGGTCCGCGCCACGGGCGGAAACAACAGCACCCGCTGGCTGGGCATCGCCCCCTATGCTGCCAATCCCATCCATGCGAAATACCTGGTCCTGCCCGAAGACCCCGCCGGACGCCTGATGGTTTCCTTCCACTACTACGACCCCTCCGGCTTCACCGTGGGAGACGAGCAGTACTCCGA
>JAEEGL015661581.1_pt1 | contig 10901 bp, 13 predicted proteins | sample 9134231 | NCBI WGS metagenome assembly JAEEGL01 (sample SAMN16246548, study PRJNA631951) | gut metagenome | biome: gut microbiome; feature: rumen; material: fiber-attached | host: Bos | place: Iran: Karaj | collected 2018-10
CCCGGCGCGGAATAGGTGCATAACCAGAGGGCAAACAGGAAGCGTTCCCATGGGAATAAATCAAAATCAAAGTAACGCTGCAGCCCAACATACTTATCGAAGCGATCCGCTTCAAAAATAAGCTCCTCGGTTTCGAACGTTTTGCGGATGTGCTCGGCAAGCGCCTTCTGCTCCCGGCAGAACGGGAATTTCTCTTCGTCGACCAGTTGAAGGTATTCTTCCACGGGCTGAGGAATGCTACAGCTCATCGTCCTCACCAGCCGTATGGCTCGCCTTCTGCGCGATATCTTTGAAGCCGAGCGCCGTATAGATTGCAAGCATCTGGCGCGACGTCTGGATTTCCAGTGACACGCTCCGGTTTTCACATGCCCGGCCCTTATCGTCCAGCACGGTGATCCCCCGCTTCTCAATATCCGCCTTCAGCTCCTGACGGCGCTGCCAGAGATCCATATACTCGGAAGCTTTATCACGATATACCGTCTCGACGAGACTTCTGGCTTCCAAATTGTTCATGAGCGATTTTTCCAATTCTTTTTTCAGTGTTTTCAACGATTTTTTCGCCATATCGCTCAATTCCCTCTTTTTTATTATTTTTTTCCGCGGGCAAACGCGAGAATTTCGAAATTGTCTGGGGGAACACTACGAGTAGACGCCTTACGCTCGTTGCCGCTTTTTTTCGGGGGGGGTATCTGTTTTTTAATCCCAGCGTTCGGTTGTAATTACGTGCTTTTTTGCACGTTGTTCTTTTGCCGCTTTCTCCGGATGGCACACGGTCTCGTGGCACGTCCGGCATACACTGATCAGATTCCGTTTTTGATTGCCGTCGCTGTCTAGATAGTAGATATCCAGGGCGAGGTCCGGCCGATCCGTCAAGTGATTAACGTGATGCACCAGAACCGCGCGGCGGTATCTGCCGCGCTGGCGGCACAGGACACATTCGTTCCGGTCCATCTCTCTGACGTGCGCCGAGAGATCCTTCCATGCTCTCGTCCTGTAAAAGTCTCCCTCGCATCCAGCGGCAATCATGTCCATCAGGCGTTCGAGCTGCGCTGCCTTGTTTTTCATGCTGTTCTTTCTTTCCCTTTCCCACAGCCGGCGACCGCTTCGGACGGCCGACGGCCGGGAGAAGGGTGGTGAAAAGATGGATGCCCCGCGCATCATGGCCCGAGAAAACGGAAGAGCGGCAGACCGCCAAGTACTCCGCTCTCTCGTTCCCCGAATGCGCTATGGCGCACCGATGTAGATAGAAAAATCTACGTTATCACATTACCACATCTAAAACGGACAAAACGGACAACTTTATTTGTTTTTTCGGATCCAGCGGTCCACGGTCTTCCGGACAGCGTCAGCGGTGGAATGCACACGGTGTGCAATCTGGTTCCAGGTGAGCCCCTCAATAAAGCGCAGCACGAGCAGGCGCCGGATATAAGTATCTTCCTGGTCCGCGATGTAGGTCTCCAGGCGGAAGCGCTCCTGCGCAATCGCTTCCAGCTTACCGTCAATACGGCGTTGGATCTCGTCGATCTGTTCTGCGTACCGTTCGATCCTGCTCAAATCCGAGCTGCCCTTCGGCATCCCGCTCAGATCAGACGTGACCGGTGCGAGCGCCTCCTCCCGCAGCCGGGCGAGCCTCCGCATGTCGTCTTCCATTTCACCGCGCAGATGATAAAGCTGTGATAATTCTTTTTTGGTCATTCGGCGCCTCCCATTGTCATAATTCAAAAAACGCCATATGCGTTGATTTCTTACATTTCAGCAACTTCGATGTAAATGCCGCTCGGTTCATTGTAGACCTTCTCCAGCTGTTCGATCACCACCTGCGCGTCGTCCTTCCAGAATCCCAACTCCGTCATGACGTCCTTCAGCAGCTTAATCAGATTGTCGGTATCCGGTTTGCTTGTTTTGAAGTCGCCGTTTTTGTGTTTGCCGGTAATCGGGAACTGCCAGATCACCATAAGCCTTACCGCGCCGCGGAACGGCGTCTCCGGCCGGTGCGGCGCCAGCAGCGCCCTGTACTGCGCCTTGACCGAAAGCACAGACGATTTTGTATAAACGCGCCGGGCGTCAAAGTTGATTCCCTTCTCCTGAGACGTGACCGTCGGGATCGATTTCATCGGCATGAAGAAGTGCATATTTTTCCGCCTCCTTTGCTTTTCGTTTTTCAAGTCTTGCGGCCGCGACCTGAGGATTCCATCCGCAGGATTCACAGCCCTCGTGCGCCGTGCATTCAAGCCCGACGTTGTACGGCTGCATCTTGCACGCTTTATAACTCATGTGTCACACCCTTTCGATTTTTTGCCCCCGGCAAGGAAAGGGAAAAAGTTGTGTGCGGCGGCAGCCTCAGCCGCCACACTTTTTTCCCCTTGCCCCGCGAGGGGTGGAAAAAACCCTTTATATTCCCGTAGGGAATATACTTTTTTCCACTTTCGGAAAATGGAAAATTTATCGATTTTTTCCGTTTCCGACCGCTATGATCAGGCCGTTTTCAACACGGTATAAATCGCTGTTTTCGGCCACGTAATTCTTGACCGTTTTCGGTTCCACACCGAGGTATTCGGCGACGTCGCGAACGGGTGCTGCGCCGTTTTCTTCCGCCGAAGAAAAGGCCGTCATAAGAGATTGACGTCGGCTTTCTTTTTTCTGCGCTTTCGTCTTTCTCTTTGAGAAATTCATCGCGTAGGGAGCGCCGCGGCCTGTTTCGCTCTGCAGATCCTGCAGAGCTCCGGTTTCATCCGGCACGTGGACGGGGAAACGGAACCAGACATTCAGCGGCGGGAACTTCGGGAATTCGCGCAGCGTGCCTTCGATCCTCCACGCGGTGCAGGCCGCCGTCTTTTTCTTGGCGTCTTCGATCTCGTTCAGAAGGCGCTGATGAGACGCAACGCTCAGATGCTTTTCGCAGTATTTCAGCATTTTGGAAGCGCTGAGCATATCATCGTCGCTTACGTAATTCTCCCAATCGTCCTCTTCCCGGTCGAGGGAATGGATGCACAGAAGCCGCGTCGCCTCGTTCTCCCTCTGTTTGATCAGATCCTCCGTGATCTGGAGCTCGATCAGGTCGAGAAGCGCGTCCGGATCCCGGGCGAATACGCCGGAACCGGATGCGCGGTCCATGCTGCGCTTATCGCCCTGCCCGCCCTTGGAGTGATGGTGACAGTAGATCACCGCGCAGCCGAGCTCGTTGCAGACCTTATCGAACTGATTGCAGAAGGCGCTCATTTCGCTGGCGCTGTTCTCGTCCCCGGTGATCACTTTGTAGATCGGGTCGATGATCACCGCGATATAGCCCTTTTTTGCCGCTCTGCGGATGATCTTCGGGGCGAGCTTATCCATGGGCACAGCCTTGCCGCGCAGGTTCCAGATGTCGATATTGGCCAGATGATCCGGCTTGATGCGCAGCGCCGTATATACGTCCTTGAAGCGGTGCAGGCAGGACGCGCGGTCAACCTCAAGGTTGATATACAGCACCTTGCCCTGCGCGCACTGGAAGCCCAGCCAGGACGTGCCTTCCGCCAGCGCGATGCACAGCTCGATCAGTGCGTAGCTTTTACCGGCTTTGCTGGGTCCGGCGAGCAGCATTTTGTGCCCCTGCCGCAAAATCCCTTCGATCAGCGGCGGCGAGAGCTCCGGCAGATCGTCCCAGAAATCCGAAAAGGTTTCCACGTCGGGCAGATCGTCGTTGACGCCTTCGATCCAATCGCGCCATTCGTCCCAGCCGCGCTTGCCGATGTTGGTATCGAGAAGATACTGTTTTTTGCCGTTCCTGGTTACGCCCGGCATCCGGGACAGCCGGGAGGGGTTCCGGTTCTGCCGGTCCATCTGCAGCCCGTTTTTCTGGCAAAAATCGAAGAGAAAATCCACCCTGCGCCTATACTCGTGATAATCGGGCGCGTCGATCCGGACGATGGCGTGCAGGCTTTTTCCACCGGAATACACCAGCGCCGCCACAGGGAGCTCAAGTTCTCTTATAATGGCGTTCTGCTGTTCCAGCTCCATATTGTCGCTTTCGATCAGGGCAAAACGGTAATCGGTAACGTTGGCGTCCTTGATTCCCTCCCCGTCCAGCGGATTGAAGCGGATCCACGCGCCGGCGTCCTTGTTGTAATCGCCCAAAACCTTGCCGATATCCCCGCCGCATTTCGAGAGCTCCTCGATGAGCTGCCCGGCAGTGCGGTCCCAGCAGCCGCGCGTAGGCAGATAGCGCCCTTCCTTCTGCCAGCATTCCGTTACGTAGCCCACGTTTTCGGTGGAGCTGAACAGCGTTTCCAGATAGGTGATCAGCTGCTGCGCGGGATCCCATTCCTCGGGGATGTTCAGTTCTTTGGATTCCAGCCAGCGGTGATCCACGATCACGCCGTCCTCATGTACTACATCGTCCCAGTTCAGTTCCCTCCCGGAAGCTGCAGGCGTCCAGCCGCGGTCCTGCGCCATTTTGATGATGGTGCCGCCGGTAACCGGTTCGGTCCACCCGCCGCCGAACGTGCGCCACTTTTTTTCGCATTCTCCGGGATGGAACCGCCCGGAATCCCGGCTGCTCCACGCCTCCCATACGGCGCAGGCATAGCCCTCGTGCTTGAGCGCCATGCCCACCTGCGTCCATTCCAGATAGGTGCAGGACGCCGGATCTATAAACTGAATAATTTCATCAAGACCAGTCGAAGCCATTCTGTTTTTTCACCTCCGTAGGCGGCGTATAGGTTGCGGGATCGATATTGTAAGGAACGCGCCACCCGAAGGCGGCGATGCGGTCGATCAGCTTGCGCGCCGCTTCAAATTGCCACGTACCGACGTGCCGGAAACCTTTCCCTTCCAGGAAGCGGATCTGTTTCGGCGTGGCAAGGCCTTCGTCCTTGCGGCGGATCAGACTGTCGATCAGGCGCTCGGCCGTGCCGGCGTGCTCGATCTCATCCGGGAAGATCCCGAATTTTTCAAGCGTCTGTTTCTGCCGCGTGGAAGGCGCTTCCAGCTCCATGCCGAAGGCGGGGCGGTAATTTACGAGATCGAGATCCTGTATGCTCATTTCATACTGCAGCGGATCCACGAGCTTCCGTTTGCGCTTGCGCATTTCGGCGAGCTGCTTTGCGAGCGCTTCCTCCCGCTGCGCCACGACGTCGCTCTCGGCCTGCGCTTCGGCAGCCTCCAGATCCACCGGCGCCCCCGCTTCGGCAATGTTTTCGGTCATTTTTGCAGCGATATCTCCCGTTTGCGCGATCAGGCACGCCGGGCGGCACAGCTCGTGCCGTTCCGTATGCCAGAGAAAGTCCAGAAGGAGCAGATCCTTCTTCCCTTCCGCCGGGCGGGTGCCGCGGCCCACCATCTGGCAATACAGGCTGCGGATCTTCGTAGGCCGCAGAACGATAACGCAGTCCACCGAAGGACAGTCCCAGCCCTCCGTAAGCAGCATGCTGTTGCAAAGCACGTTGTACTTTCCGGCCTCAAAATCGGCCAGAATTCCGCTTCTGTTTCCACTGGTGCCGTTCACTTCCGCGGCATAAAAACCCCGCTCGTTGAGGATCTGCGCGAATTTCTGCGAGGTTTTGATCAGCGGGAGAAAAACCACGGTCTTTCTGTCCTTGCAGGTCTTCGCCATTTCGTCGGCGATCTGATACAAAAACGGATCCAGCGCGGTATCGAGTTCTCCGGCCTTGAAGTCCCCGGCCTGTGTGCCGACGCCGGAAATATCCAGCCGCAGCGGCACGGTGAGCGCCCTGATCGGCACCAGATACCCGTCTTTGATCGCCCGCGGCAGCGTGTATTCGTATGCCAGCGAATCGAACACCGCGCCGAGATCCCGCATATCGCCGCGGTCCGGCGTGGCCGTAACGCCGAGGAGCTTCGCCTCCGGGAAATGATCGATCACGCGACGGTAGCCGTCCGTGATCGCGTGGTGCGCCTCGTCGATGATGATGGTGCCGAAATAATCCTCCGGGAAACGGCTGAGGCGCTTTTCCTGCTGCAGGCTCTGCACGGAACCGACCACAATACGGTACCAGCTTTCAAGGCAGCTCTGCTCCGCTTTTTCCACGGCGCTTTTGAGACCTGTGGCGCGTTCGATCTTATCGGAGGCCTGCTGCAGCAGCTCCCCGCGGTGCGCGAGGATCAGCACCCGGTCGCCCGCCCGGACCTGATCCTCCGTCACCTTTGCGAATACTACGGTTTTCCCCGTTCCCGTAGGCAGCACGAGAAGCGTACGGCGGCGATCGCCGTCCCACTCGCGGTGGATCGCTTCCCGGGCTGCCTGCTGATAGGGCCGCAAATTCATCTGTTGGAGATGTTCGTACCGGCGCCCCATCCGGCAAAGGACGACTGCTGGGGCTGCGGCGCTGCTGCGGCCACGGGCGCGGCCTTCGGCGCGTTTTCGGGCGCGATAAAGTATTTGATCTTGTTGCTCTCTCTGATCTTGCCGTCGTCGCCGGTCCATTTGTCAACGTAAACGTGGCACCAGCCGGTGCGGCCGTAGCTCTCCTGGAAGCCCTTGGAGATATTCAGCGGCTCGCCGTGCTTTTTGGCACCGGTCGCCAAAAAGAAGGAAGAGATCATCCCTTCCACGGACGAATGTAAGAAGAGGTTATGCTTGATCATGGTCAGCTTGTTCCCGTCCCGGTCCAGGATGGCGATATCCAGGATCGCCTTGTTGCATGCCGGCAGGTTCTTGCTGCCGGTGTGGCGGCCGCGTTCCATGTTGATTAAACAAAACTGATAATCGCCCTCATCGAGCAAAGTAAATGTGGATTCCTGGGAGACTTCGTCGTCCCAGCCGAGTTCTCTGTTGATTTCGTTTGCCATGATTATTCTCCTTTTAATTGTTTTATGTAGTTTTTCAATCCGTCCCACTGGGCAATGATCATGCCGTTTATAACGCTGTCGTCATAATCCGCCACTGGGACGTCCTCGGGATAGATGCCCTGCGAAGCGACTGCCAGCCGGATATCTGCCTCGGTGATCCCGTCGGCTGCCATCAGATCGGCGAGCGCTTTCGCAATCTGCTTTGCAGCCGGCGCGGGTGCAGCGGGCGTTTCGTCGAGGATGTCCAGAGCAGTGCTGCGCGCCGGCGGGTCCGTCGAAGGTACTATGGTCGTATGCGGACTTCCGGCAGGAACCACATGTAAAGATTCCAACTGATTCCGTGATAATACCACGCGTTCAATCCCTGCAAAATCGAAGTCAAGTTCATCGGGCAGTGCAAAACGGTTTTTTGCGTCCCACCATGGCGTATGCGTTGAATACATTACACGGCGGCCGCCCTGCGCTTTATGCTTGCCGTCGTCCGTTGTAACGACCAACGTTTTATAATTTGCGAAAAGAAGAAGGTCTGCCCATTCTTTCACCATGGGCGAGATCAGGCTGCTGGTTTTTTGCCCGAGCTTCATTTCCCAGTGATCGTACGTTCCGGTATTCTCCGGCTGCTCCACCTTACGCAGCTGCGCGTGGGCGGTCAGCACCACATGGATCCCGAGCGAAACTACGTCTTCAAGACTGTGCAGGAACCGGGCAATCTCCTCTTTTTCGTAGACATACCCTTTACCGTAGCCGAAGTCCTCAATGCCTTTTTTGTTGGCGTTGTCGCACACATACTTTACGCAGTGATTTTCGGCCCAGTCGAATGTATCGATCACCAGCGTATCGCAGATCGTAGGATTCTGTTTCACGTGATCGATCTCATCTTTCAGCATTTGCCAACTGGTAGGCGCCGGCAATCGGCGAAGGTTCATAAATTTTGTGCTGCCCTCTGTATCAATAAATAGAGGATTCGGAAAGCACGCCGCGAAGGTGGTCTTCCCGATCCCCTCCGGACCGTAGATCACGGTTTTGAGCGCGGAAGCCTGTATACCGTCTATGATATTGAAATTGCTCATTTTACACCCCATCCTTTGAATTCGGTTTTCTCTGTCGACGGCTGCGGCACCTGGGCGTAACCGTCTGTGATGATCACGCTGCATTCGTTACCGGTGCTCACGCGGGTGGCGATCGCCTGCAGCCCCTCGCCTTCCAGCCATGCACCGAAGTCGCGCAGCGTATCGGCGTCCATCTGCTCCAGCTTATCGAGCAGAACGAAGCCGCATTCCGGTGAGAGCTTACGCACGATCGCCGCGGCAACCCGCAGCTGCTCGCTGCCGGACATGCCGTCCCATTTATGCCCGTTATACGTGAGTTCACCGTCCTGTACGGAAAGCCCCGGGAGCGGAAGCTGCGCGCCGTTCAGCAGATCCATTTTCTGCCGCCGTTTTTTTTCGATCCGGCGGGTGAGCTCGTCGTACTGGTCGCGGTATGAGGCGGCCTCATCCTCGGCGAGCAGCTTGCGGCGGTTTTCGTTTACCTTGCGGTTGATCTCCTCCACGTTCCTGAGCTGTTCTTCCAGCGCGTCGGTGGATTCCGCCTGCATCTCGGCCGGGCTCTTTGCCGCCTGCTTTGCCGCGGTTTCAAGCTCTGCGGCGCGCTGCTGCAATTCGCGCAGCCGCTGTTTGGCGGTTTTGATCATATCGTCTATCCGAATCTGCTCGTCCAGAATCGCGTCGTAATCGCGCTTCCACTGAAGGCGCTGGGCGTTGCGCGCAAGGATCTCCTGCTGCTGCCGGATCAGCTCCGCAGCGCTGATCGGTTCCTCCGGAACGTCGTCGTAAGACGTCAGACCGTCCGCGTATTTCTTCTTTGCGTCAGCCGTGCGGCCCACCACGGTGCGCTCGTTATACAGTGCCGCTTCTTCCTTTTCCAGAAGGAACAGCTGATCGCCGATACCGAGGATACGCAGCAGCGTATCGGCTTTTTCTTTGGCGTTCGCGTTCATGAACTTCGGCATATCCAGCGCGATGGCGGAAATGAAACTGTCCAGCAGCGCCTGACCGGCAAGGTTTCCGGCGGGATCAGTGACCTTCAGATCGCTGTTTTTGCCGCGGCGCTCCACCACGATCCCGTTTGAGAGCGTCACCTTCAGGTGCGGCGGCACAAGGCTGCCGTCCCGGGCGGGATCGCTGGGCCGGAACTTATTCCCGCCCAGCGCCCAGGCGATCGCGTCGAGCACGCTGGTTTTGCCCTGGTTGTTTTTGCCACCGATCACGGTGAGCCCGTTTTCGCTCGGTTCCAGTTGCACTGCTTTGATGCGTTTTACGTTTTCCAGCTCAAGGCTGTTGATTTTTATGCTCATTCTTTTTCCTCCATAAACTGTTCCAAAAAGTCGCGCAGCGCTTCCCCGCTTCCGGTCTTACGCCATTCAAGCAGCAGTTCTACGATCCGGCCCATGATATACGCAGCGCTGCCGGTAAGCCCATCGCAGAAAAAGCAGATCTGCGTAAGGATATCCGGAACGGGTTTTTCTTTCACCGGAAACTTTTCAAGTTCGTCCAGTCGGAGCTGCTGCCGCGTGCAGATCTCTTCGACGTCGGCAAGCTGCTTCTGAAGCGCGGAGATCTGTGACTCATATGCCGCAGCGGCGTCCTCGGCATCCTTTCGATAATTATTCATCTGCTTTCGCAGCTCCGCGATCTCAACGTCCTTTTCCCGGATCGTTTTATCCTGCACTGAGATCACCTTTTTCATGTATTCCTTGTTGGACATTGAAAGCGTGGATTCTTCCGTCTCCGTTTTCTTCGCCGCCGACGTGCCGGCCTGCCGGGAAGGATTCAGATTCTGGTACCAGCGGCCGTCAAGCCCCTTTGCCTTGAGTTCCTGCAGTTTCTGCGTCATCTCCCATACGCCGCAGCCGTTCCGGTCCGCTAAAATCTGCACGTGCTTTTTCTTATCGGCAGCCGCGTTCCAGGAAGAGAGGATTTCCTGATCTGTCATAATCATGATTTTTCCTCCCTGCAGCTGTCGTGGGTGATGATCTGCCGGAGCCATCCCTTTGTTACGGTAACGTCGCAGAACCGATCCCGGAACCGACCGACGAAAATGACGGTCCCTACGAAATCGACGCCGCCGGAAATCGTGAAGTTATAAGGCAGCCCGAGCAGTCTCCCCTCTTCGTTGCAGACGATCAGCAGATCCGTGGCAACCGTGAACGTCTCTATGTAGCCGCCAACGATGCTCTGCAAGTCCTCCAGCGTATTCGGGACCGTGCGCGCCTCCGGCGCTTTGCCCGGTTTCTTTACAAAAACTTTGATTTCTTTCATTGACATTTATACCTCCGTTGTGATATCATTGGAGGGTAAACAGGTGTTGGATTTGTTTACCCCCGGCTGCAGCCGTGCGCCCGCACGCTTGCGGCCATTTTTATTTCTCCAGCAGCCGCATCACCTCCCTGAATATGTCGTCTAACTCGCGCTCCGTTGCCGGAAGGGGCTGCACGCTTACGCCGTCCTTGGCCAGGATGCGGGCGCAGATCTCGCGGCGGATCTTCCGGGTTCTCCAGTTGATCCGTTCCTCAAAGCTCTCCAGCGCGTCAAAAACGGCCTTCAGAGCGCGCCGGGTGTTTCGGCGGATCTTCTTCCAAGCTTTGTGTTCCCAACTCGCCAGAGGCTCGTCCAGAAAACAGAACGCCCAGATCAGAATAATGAAGGCGGCAAACTCCAGAAGGATCACTCCGAGCACCCACATCACTGATCACCTCCGTCGCTGTCGGCCTCGCTGGCCGTTTTCGCCGGCTCAGCATCCGCTGCCGTGTCGGGATCGATCTCCGCGTCGTCCTCTTCTTTGGAATTGAGTGCGAGCATCTGGTCCTTCATCTTCTGGACCTCGGCGGTGATCTCATCGCGGGTCATGTAGCGCTCCAACAGCTTGACGACGATCCCGGCGAAGGAGTTGGAAACGTTCAGCTCGATCCTGAGCTGCCGGATCTGACCGTACAGGTCCGCGATGATTGCGTTTTTCTGATCGACGGCCTGCTTGGCCTGTGCGGCCGTGCGGGCCTTTACTGCCTGTCTTTTGGCTTTCATGTTTTAATCCTCCTGTTCGGCGATGCCGAAAAA
>JAEEGL015730570.1_pt1 | contig 10901 bp, 11 predicted proteins | sample 9134231 | NCBI WGS metagenome assembly JAEEGL01 (sample SAMN16246548, study PRJNA631951) | gut metagenome | biome: gut microbiome; feature: rumen; material: fiber-attached | host: Bos | place: Iran: Karaj | collected 2018-10
AAGCTCATACGCCTTATCCACCTTGTTATATTCGTGGTAGCTCGTAAGGGGGGTGTGTATGTCGAAATGGCTTAAAAGCTTAAGAGAATTTCTGGTATCCTCCGCCGCGATAAGATCTGCATTTTGGAGGCACTCCAAGATCCTCGGGGACATATCTCCGAGGTTTCCTATGGGTGTTGCACAAAGTTGTAATATTCCGCTCATCTCAGAATCCATACCATTCTTTTACTTCGTCAGTGTACGATCCGTCGGGATTTTGAAGGATCAGGGGCTTCTCCACCGTGATGCGTGAGTTTCCGCCCCGGACGCCCTCTATAAGGACCATATTAGGCTCCCTGTCCGCATAAGGATATACAAGTCTCATGCGTTTTGGTTCAAGCCGGTGCTCATGCATGACAGTCATTATCTCGGTCAGTCTGAAAGGCCTGTGGACCATGCAGAATTTTCCGCCTGTCTTTAACAGTGATTCCGCATTTTTCACCACATCCTCAAGAGTACAGAGGATCTCATGTCTTGCAATGGCTTTGGCATCCTCCGGATTGGATATGCCGTGGCCGCCCTGAAGATAGGGAGGATTGCATGTTATAACGTCAAAAGAGGCACGGGGAAAGATCCCGGCTGCCTCTTTGATATCGCCTCTTACAATTGTTACTTTTTCTTCAATTCCGTTTAACCTGACACTTCTGTCAGCCATGTCAGCGCTTTCTTCCTGTATTTCAAGGCCGGTCAAATGGGATGCATTTGATAAAGCTGACATAAGTATCGGAATTATTCCCGTTCCCGTTCCGAGATCCAGAACTTCAGAACCATCGGGAACATTTGTAAAATGAGCAAGTAGAACAGCGTCCATTCCGAAACAAAATCTTCCGGGATCCTGTATGATCTTAAGACCTGCTCTCTGCAGATCGTCTATTCTCTCTGATTCTTTAAGACTGATCGGATCCACCCTGCTTGTTCTCGCTTTCGCCTGTGGCAGGGTTCTTATCATCCCTGTTCCTGCCGTGTCTGCGGTTTCTGTCACGTTTTCCTTGACCACCCTTATGTTCGCCGTTCTCGGTACCTGCGCCGTTTCCGCCATTGTTCTGGCTGCGGTTTTCCTGGTTTCCCTGGTTTTTGTTTTCTTTCCTTCCGCGATCATTTCCACGATTTTTATTTTCGCCGCGGTTTTCTTTATCTCCGCCGTTTCCGCGGTTCTCCCTGGACTGGCCGTTGTTCCTGCCTTCACCGCCCTGTCTGCCCTGGTCGCTATTTCCGTTATTCTTTCCGGATTCTCTCTCTCTAGCTTCATCCGCCAAAAGAGCTCTCATCTCCGGTGAATCCTCGGCTGCGATCTCCATATGGGATCCGTTCTTCTTGCCCTTCTTTCTTCGAAGGACAGTTACCTCGGAAGCAGCATAATCGCGAAGTTCCTTCTCATCACCGTTCTCGACAAGGACCTTTGCTATCTGTCTTAAAACATTGATGCCGGCCACATCACCCCTGAAGCCGTCGTTTGTTGCAACGTAATCGCCGATGGCAGGCATGGTGGAATTGAGTTCCTCGTATGCTTCCTCTTCATATTTAAGGCAGCACATGAGCCTTCCGCACACACCGGAGATCTTGGTGGGATTAAGTGAAAGATTCTGTTCCTTTGCCATCTTAATGGATACGGGAACGAAATCACTTAAGAATTCCGCACAACAAAGAGGTCTTCCGCAGGCACCGAAACCTCCGAGACTTCTTGCTTCATCCCTGACACCGATCTGTCTGAGCTCTATACGGGTCCTGAATATTCCGGCCAGATCCTTAACAAGATCCCTGAAATCGACTCTCTGTTCCGCTACGAAGAAAAATATGATCTTGCTGTTGTCAAAAGCATACTCAACATCCGTAAGCTTCATGTCCAGTTTGTGCTCAAGGATCTTCTCCTGGGCGATCCTGTATGCATTTTTTTCCTTCTGGACATTGTCCTCCACCTGCTTTTTATCTGTATCGGTGGCTTTTCTCATTACCTTGCGAAGAGGAATGGTGATCCTCGCATCATCTATATCCTGAACATTGCTGACGGCCTGTGCATATTCGATGCCCTTTACGGTCTCAACTATCACATAGTCGTCTTTTTCTATCTGTAACTCTCCCGGATCGAAAAAATAGCTCTTTCCGTTATTCTTAAATCTTACTGCTATAACCTTCATCTTATCTCCCAAACACACCCTGAAGGCATGTATTATCCGTTCTCCTGCATTGTAGCAAAGAGCAGCTCCATGGCTGTCTCAAAGCTCACATTTGCGCGCAGCCTGTCTTTAGCTTTTGTGATGGCACCGAGGACCTCCTCGATACCTTCATAACTGCTGCGCCTTGCGACCTTCCTTATTATGGAAATGTCATCTTTATACACAAGGCTCTCGGTCTCGCCGGTAGCCTTGAACATAAGCACGTCTCTGTACCACACTGTGATCATGTCCAGAAATTCTCCCGCATCCACCTTGTACTCGGAGAGACTTCTGACCAGCGCGATAAGTTCCGCTATGGAATCTTCCCTGCAGTTTTTTACAACACTCTGCGCTGCGGCCTGCATGGCAGAAAAGTCATCGCTTGAAGCCATGGATCTTGCCTTGCCCAGATTGCCCTGTGCAAAAGCAATGGCAATATCCGCTCTGTAATCCGGTACCTCAAGTTCCTTCATGAGGTAATCCTTCATGATATCCTTGGACACAGGCTTAAGCTCCCAGGTTATGCACCTTGAACGCACCGTTGGAAGGAGCATATTGATATTGGATGCCAGAAGCATTATCACCACGTATTCCGGGGATTCCTCAAAAGTCTTGAGGAGTGCATTCTGGGCCTGGGGCGTCAGTCTGTCCGCATCGTTTACGATATAGACCTTCCTGGAAGCCTGATAAGGCTTGGTGAACACGTCGGAACAGATTTGGTCCCTTACCTCCTCAACGCTTATGGAAGTGGGCTTTTCGTGGACCACATATTTTATATCCGGATGAGTATGGGCCTGGGCCATCTTACAGGAATGGCATTCGCCGCATACATCATCACCCTCATTTTCACATACCAGCATCTGGGAAAAAACAGACGCAACGAATTCCTTGCCCGATCCCTTTTCTCCGGTAATGATATACCCTCCCGAAACATGATCGTTCTTCACGGATTCGATTATCTGTTTCTTGATAAGATCCTGTCCGATTATATCCTTTAAACCCGGCATCTTTTCTCCCCCGCCTATCAGGTAAAAATATCAAGAAGAAGTCCCTTTATCTCTCCGATCTTATTTAATATCTCAAGATTGTCCTTCTCATCTTTCATCAGTTCCCTGGCCAGCTGGTCCAGATTGTCATCCACCAGCCTGATGATACCGTAGACCCTGTGACGTCCTTTTCTGTCCAGAAAATTTTCTCTGGAAAAAGAATGGGAATGAGTGACTATTTCATTCAGAAAATCCTTCACCAGGGAGCGGTAATGTCTCATATCCTTAACGTCCCTGCGTTTTGCCAGCTTCTTTCCTTCGGAATCGATCTGCTCCATGAGCGCATTAAGCTTACCTGCAAGTTCGGATTCTTCGATGTTACTGGCCAGCATGAACTTGAAGCTGCCATCCGATTCCTGAACCTGGTGAGCCTGAGCGGTAGGAGCTGTTTGATTGACCTGGTTAACCTTAATATCCATTAAAGATTCCTGATAAAAGCAGCCACTTCCTCAACACATTTGTCGAGATCCACGTTATTCATAAAAATATTGTCAATGCCTGCGCTCTTAAGCTTCTCCGCGTCAAAATCCTCAGAGTCCGTGATAAAGCGTCTGCACATTTCCTTGTATCTGGGGGAGGTCTGTTTCTTCTCCCTTCTCATGGCTCTTTCCAGTCTGATCCCGTCCTCGGTCTCTATCATAACGGGACATGTATTCTCAGCTCCGAATCTGTCGCGAAGCCTTAAAAACGCCGGGATGGTTCCGGCAGCGGCAATGACGTTCTTTCCGTCGGGAGTAAAGGTGCCGTCATCCACCGTAAAATATCTCCAGAGTCCGTAGACCGTGTCATAACTTCTGTCCTCTATGATCCTGCCCTGCTCCTTGAGAGATCTGAACCCCTCTTCATCGGTGAAATGATACTCTCTTCCTTCCTGCTCTCCGGCACGCATGGGGCGTGTCGTGTAGGTCACAAGAGGAACCAGATCAAGCTCAGGATTCTGAAGAAGCTTTTTATAGATTGTGTCTTTTCCGCTGCAGCTTTTGCCCAGCAGACATATCAGTTTTGCCATTACGGATCCGTTAATCCTTAACAACGGGGATTCCCGAAGGGGTGATCCCTTTTATATTTGCACCAACATTTACGCTTTCCCTTAAAAGGGAAACCAGTTCTTCGCTTATCTCTTCACCGGGCACCAGTATCGGCGTGCCGGGCGGATATTTATAGATCAGTGATGCACACACCCTGCCCTGTGCCTGTTCCAAAGGCACCTCCTCATGAGGTGCGTCAACGGCTGCAGCATACTCCATCTTCTTAACCGGCAGGATACCGGAAGAATTATCCGGGCCGGGGACATCGTCTGTTTTATCCGTAAGTCTCTTATCCAGGGCTAAGATCGCATTCGTCACCCGCATGAAGTCCCCGGCTTCGTCACAGACCGTAAACATCGCAAGTACGTATCCCAAAGAATCCATTTCGGTCTCAACACCGAATTCTTCTCTCAGGATACGTGCCGTTTCAAACCCGTTTTCCCTGCATTTTCCGGGACATATGAGAAGCTTTCCGTAATCGGCTCTTCCCTCCCGAAGGTCCTTAAGACAGGGTTCAAATATTAGTTTATCACATACTTCGAGGCGATTTAACATTTTTTCGAAATTCGTCCGAAGTTCACTTATCAGTTTTTCCCCGTTTTCCGCCATAAATCTTACACATCCGTCGATCATGGCCATAAAAGGATACGAGGGGGAGCTGGACTGGTAGATGGATAAAAATCTTGCGATCTCATCCGCATCCGCAAGATCGCCCTTTACCGATAAAAGCGCTGTCTGTGTGGGAGCGGGAAGAGTCTTGTGAACAGACTGGATCACAACATCGGCCCCACACCTTATGGCATCCGAGGCACTGTTTGTTACAAAGGAAAGATGGGCCCCGTGAGCCTCATCCACAATCAGTGGTATTCCCTTTTCGTGTACCGCTTCAGCGATGGCTCTTATATCGGAAAGCCTGCCCTCATATGTCGGGGATACTATGAAAACGGCAGAAACATCCGGATCTGCCGCAAGACCCTTTCTTACTTCCTCAGCCGTTACGGCATCGGGAATTCCGGGTTCCTGCAGTTCTCCCGGATAGATATATGCCGGTTTAAGATCCCTGAGATAGACAGCATTATACGCAGATCTGTGAGAATTTCTGGCCATAAGGAGCTTTCCGCCTTTTTTGACGCAGGCACTGATGGCAGCAAGAACGCCTGCCGTGCTTCCGTTTACAAGGAAAAAAGTCCTGTCAGCGCCAAGTACCCCGGCAGCATACTTTTCCGCTTCCAGGATAATGCCCCCCGGATCGTGGAGATCATCGCTTCCCTCCACTTCGGTAAAATCCACCGATGCAAAATCCGGCGAAATACCTGCAATGCTTTTTCTCTTATGCCCGGGCATGTGGCAGGGATAAATATTCTTTTCGGAAAGATTTTTAAGTTCGTCGAAAAGAGATCTCACATCTGCTCCAGCTTCTTGACCATTTCATCAAAGGTATGCCACCCGAGGACTGCACACTTTACTCTTGCTGGCATGTGAGCGATATCGGAAAGTGCTCCGGCTTCCTCGAGTTCTTCAATTTCCTCGGGAGTTGCTTCACTTTTGATCATCTTCAGGAAAAGAGACGAATACCTTTTGGCTTCCTCAATGGTCCTGCCGATGATGAGCTCCAGCATGATATCCGCAGAAGCCTGAGACACGGCACAGCCGTCACCTACAAAAGCTCCGTCGGTTATGACCCCGTCATCTACCTTTAATCCAAGGCTGATCTCATCACCGCAGGAAGGATTAACTCCGTCCAGAACGATATCGGGATCCTCAAGTTCGTGTTTATGAAGAGGATGCATGTTATGGTCTGTAACGACCTCATTATAAAATGTCTTATTTTCCATAACCCATGAGTCCTCTTACTTTGGAAAGTTCCTCAACGAATCTGTCGACTTCGCTGAGAGTGTTGTAAAATGCAAAGCTTGCCCTGCAGGTGGATTTAACACCAAGGAAATCCATCAGGGGCTGGGCACAGTGATGACCGGCTCTTATGCAGACACCTGCTTTTCCCATGATATCCGCAACATCGTGTGGATGAACATCTTCCACACAGAATGTGACAATGCCCTTATGATCTTCAGCTGACTGTGATCCTATGATGCGGATTCCCGGAGTATTCTTCATTCCTTCAATGGCTCTTTTTGTAAGGGCAGCCTCCTGCTCCTCCATAATATCCCATCCGATGGAATTTATATAATCAATTGCGGCATCAAGTCCCACTGCTCCGCCGACATTAACGGTACCGGCTTCAAATTTATGAGGGGTTTCCGCATACACCACTTTGTCCCAGTGTACTGTCTGGATCATCTCACCGCCGTACATGTAAGGACGCATGTTATCAAGCAGTGCTTTTTTTCCGTAAAGAACTCCGATACCCATGGGACCGAACATTTTATGTCCGGAAAAAGAAAGGAAATCGCAGTCCAGATCCCTTACATCCACCTTCATGTGGGGAACGCTCTGGGCTCCGTCTACGGAAAAGACAGCTCCCGCAGCATGAACCTTTGCAGCGATATGCTTTATATCATTGACTCTACCGAGAACATTCGAAACCTGAGTCAGGGCCACGATCTTTGTTTTTTCCGAAAGGACTTTATCAAGGATCTCGTCTGTTACGGCTCCTGTCTCATCAGGCTCAAGCTTAATGAGTGCGGCTCCCTTTTTCTCAGCCATAATCTTCCAGGGAAGAAAATCGGAATGATGCTCCATTACGGAAACAACGATCTCATCCCCTTCTTTTATATTGTCCTCACACCAGGAGGAAGCAAGAAGGTTAAGGGCTTCCGTTGCATTTCTGACAAAGACGATCTCCTCAGGGCTTTCCGCATTTATGAATTCCGCAGCCTTGGCTCTGGCATTTTCATACCTTTCGGTGGCTCTTTCACTTAAGTCATAAACACCGCGGAAAGGATTTGCATTATCCTCTTCGTAATATCTTCTCTCTGCTTCCAGAACAGCCAGGGGTTTCTGGGTAGTGGCCGCATTATCAAGATATGCGATATCCGATGCAAGAAGGGGAAATGTCCTTCTGTAATTACCTAATATTTTTTCACGTTCGGTATCATTCATCTGCGTATATTCCGTCAATTATGTTCATTACATACTCTTTTGCTTCGGGGCTCTCAATATGTGTAACAGCTGATTCCAGGGACGCTCTTTCAAGGATCTTCAGAGCACGTTCCTTATCGATTCCTCTGCTCATCATATAGTAAAGCTGTTCGTCAGCAGGACGTCCGATGCTGGCACCGTGACTTCCCGCAACATTTTCCTCGGTACAAAGGATCAGGGGAACGGTCCTGTTGACTACGGTATCATCAAGTATAAGGACGTTTTCATTCTCCGCTCCGTCAGCCCCTGCACAACCACGAATAAAGTCTATGACACCTCTGAAAGTCTTGCGTGCGGTTCCGGAAAGAGCTCCGCTTACATTTATCTCGGACTTTGTATTTACTCCGAAATGCTTCATCACATAGTTCATATCAAGATCAGTATCGGAACCTCTGACAAGTCCGGAGTAGGTCTTTGCACAGGATGATTCTCCTTCAAGATCAACTCTGTAGCCGCTTCCTATGACCCCGTCTCCCGCATAGATCCTGGAAAGATCGGCCTCTGCACCATCGGAAAGCTTTACGCCGATGTCATTTATAATGGTTGTTTCTTTGCCGGGTCTTATGACCTGGGTTATGTTTACTTTTGAATTCTTTCCTGCTCTTACAAGGATCTGAAGAATGCCGGTAAGGCCGTCAGCATCCTTTGAAGTAATATCCGTAAGGATATTCACGGTTTCTCCGTCCGGCACTTCAAAATACAGAATATCCGCTGCATTTTCGGTATATTCCTTTTTTATCGTAAGAAGATCTGAACCGGGGTTTTCGATCTTTACGGGCTTTACGAATTTTTTAAGATAATCCGCAAGTTCCCTTCCGCATCCGGTCTCTATGTCGGAAAAATCTTCAGCGACGAGGGATGCTCCCGGGAATATTTTTCCGTCAGCGATGTCTTCCGGAAGTTCAATATTTTTTTCATTTACCTGCAGCCTGTTCCAGGTAGGGGGAACGAGGCTGTTGATCTTTATCTGTTCAGCCATCATCCTATGCTCCCTTTCATCTCAAGTCTAATCAGGTTATTCATCTCCGCAGCATATTCCATGGGAAGCTCTCTGGAAACATTGTCCGCAAATCCGCTTACGATCAAAGCTCTTGCGTCTTCTTCGCTTAATCCTCTGCTCATAAGATAGAATACCGCATCATCGGGAATGCTTCCGATACTCGCTTCATGTCCGATATCCGCATCCGCTGTCCTTATATCCATAACGGGTATGGTGTCGGAGCGGGAGATGTTATCAACCATCAGGGACTCACAGCTTACAACGGATTTTGCACCGGTTGCTTTAGGCATTACCTGTACCGAAGTTCTTGTTGTACTTATTCCGCCGCTCTTTGAAATGGATTTTGTATTTACTACGGAGGAAGTGTTTTTTCCAACATGGGTTACTTTCATTCCGGTATCAAGGTTCTGACCCTCGCCGGCAAAAGTAATACCCGTGTATTCCATGGTGGAATTATCACCCTTGAGAATGGTGGAAGGATACAGGTAAGAAACATGGGATCCGAAGGAACCGGACACCCACTCCATTCTGGCGTTCTCTTCAACCAGAGCCCTCTTGGAATTGAGGTTATACATGTTTTTGGACCAGTTCTCTATGGTGGAATATCTGAGCTTAGCGCCCTTTCCGACAAAAAGTTCAACGCATCCGGAATGGAGATTGGCCACATTGTACTTCGGAGCTGAACATCCTTCTATGAAATGAAGGTCAGCACCCTCGTCAACTATGATCAGAGTGTGTTCAAACTGTCCTGCACCCTTTGCATTAAGTCTGAAATATGACTGCAGAGGAATGGATACCTTGACTCCCTTGGGAACATATACAAAGGATCCACCCGACCAGACTGCTCCGTGAAGAGCATTGAACTTATGATCCGTAGGCACTAAAAGGGTCATAAAATGCTCTTTTACCATATCGGCATATTCGCCCTTTAGAGCACTTTCGAAGTCGGTATATACTACGCCCTGCTCTTCCACCTCTTTCATGACATTGTGGTAGACAAGCTCGGAATCGTACTGTGCACCAACTCCCGCCAGGGATGCACGCTCAGCCTCAGGGATACCAAGCCTTTCGAAAGTATTTTTGATATCTTCCGGAACTTCATCCCAGGTATTATTCATTTTTGTATTGGGACGTACATAGGTGGAGATATGGTCCATATCAAGACCCTCGATACCCGGGCCCCACTGGGGAACGGATAAGGAGTTATAGATCTTCAGACAGTTCAGCCTGAATTCTCTCATCCATTCGGGATCATCTTTCTCTTCGGAAATACGTCTGATGGTATCTTCATTCAGACCTTCCTCAAGTCTGAATGCATCTTTTTCCTCATCTATAACATCGTAGACGGACCTGTTTATGTCCTCTACATAGGTTTTTTCTTCGCTCATATTATTTTTCGCCGTTTATATATTTCTCAAATCCGCTTTCGTTGATATCATCGATCAGCTGTCTGTCACCTTCCGCAACCACTTTTCCGTCGGCTACAACGTGAACCTTATCAACCTTGAGTGAATCAAGGATCCTGGTGGAGTGGGTAATGATAAGAAGAGCACCGCCCACCTGCTCATGATAAGCCTTAACGCCTTCGGATACGGTACGGACTGCGTCAACATCGAGTCCCGAATCGGTCTCGTCGAGGATCGCAAGTTTAGGCTTCAGCATAAGGAGCTGAAGGATCTCCGCTTTTTTCTTTTCTCCTCCGGAAAAACCTACATTAAGTTCTCTGTCGAGATATGCGGGATCCATATTGAGGACTTTCATCTGTGCAGAAGCTGCCTTCTTGAAATTCCAAAGGGACATCTTCTCACCCATGGCCTCGCAGGAATTTCTCATGAACTCGGACAGTCTTACGCCGGGAACTTCAACGGGATTCTGAAACGACATGAACAATCCTTTTCTTGCTCTTTCATCGGTACTCATGGAAAGAAGATCCTCACCGAGAAAAGTGATCTTGCCTGATGTCACCTCATATTCGGATTTACCCATAAGAGTATTGCCCAATGTGGATTTTCCGGCACCGTTAGGTCCCATGATCACATGGGTCTCTCCTTCGTTGATCTTAAGATCCAGGCCTTTTAATATCTCTTTGTCGAGAACATTGACATAGAGATTTTCAATATTTAATATTTCCTGACTCATTTTTTTGCCTTTCAAAAATATGTATTTAGGGTCAAATCGGGTTCTATTGTAACCATAAAACCTTGTGATTTCAATACTTTCGGGCTAAAAACCTATAATTTTTATATATTTTTATTTTGAATTTTTTCTTACTGCTTATAACAAAAAAAGAGACCTCTGTGTGAGATCTCTTTTTCATGCCCAGAGCCGGAATCGAACCAGCGACACGCGGATTTTCAGTCCGCTGCTCTACCAACTGAGCTATCTGGGCGTTCTACATCTTCGGCAGTTCTTTTCTGCCTCCGCATAAGTAGCGGGGACATGATTTGAACCTGCAACCTCCTGGTTATGAGCCCGACGAGCTTCCGGATTGCTCTACCCCGCGTCGTTTCCCTAAAGGGAAGTGGGTGGAGATGGA
>JAEEGL015840698.1_pt1 | contig 10901 bp, 8 predicted proteins | sample 9134231 | NCBI WGS metagenome assembly JAEEGL01 (sample SAMN16246548, study PRJNA631951) | gut metagenome | biome: gut microbiome; feature: rumen; material: fiber-attached | host: Bos | place: Iran: Karaj | collected 2018-10
GCCAGGCGCGTCCGCCGTCAGGCCAGCTCGACGCAGATCCTGCCCTCACGGCGCCCCAGGCGCACGGCAAAGCCGAAGCCTGCCTGCTCCGCATCCGCCCTGCCGCCTTGCGGGCCAGCCATGCCGCGTGCCTGGAAGCCTTCGCCCTCGCTAGCGAGGGCCTTGGCAAGACAGTCCGGCACGGCCCGTAGGGCGTGCCTGAGCACAGCCTGCTCGAGCCTCGTGGGGACGCAGCCGGCAAGCCCGCAGGCACCGGCGATCCCAAGCTCGCGCGCCAGCAGCGCCTGGGCGAGCCGGGCATCGATCTGGACGCCTGCCTGGCGGAAGCTCCGGGCCCCGGGAGCCCTGCCTCCGGCATCGGACTCGCCGCAGATACCGCTCCCGCAGACAAGCTCGGCGCAGGGCTTCCAGCCGGAAGCGCGGACGCCGTCCTGTTCGGGGCGCACCAGACAGAGCGCATCGCCGTCCTGCCGCAGGGCCTCCTGGAGGAGCAGGGCAAAGCGCAGGCGCGCTTCCGGGGAAAAGCCAGGGGCGCGTGCGTCGGCCGCCGCGCCGGCTTCGGGGGCCGTGCCGGCTTCAGGAGAAGATTCGGCCGAAGCGCTGGTCGCGGGCCCGGCCTGGACCTGAACCCGGGCCTGCCCCTGAGTCTGGGCCTGAGCCTGGGCATGGGGCTGGGCATGGGTCTGGCCCTGGGCCTGAGCCTGGCTGGCCGCGTCCGGCGGGGGCGCCTCGTCGGGCCTGTCCTTGACGGCGCCGGTCAGAAGGAAGTCGAGTTCGTCCTGGCTGAGGAGTGTGTTCTGCATGGCAAGGCCTTCCGAAGGGGGGAGGTGGAGCGTCGGGCGACACGCCGACAGGGGCCTGCCCGGCACGGTGCCGGCAGGGGGGAAAGACGGGCAGACGGGCAGGGCGCGCCAGCTTGCTGACGCTGTTCTGGCCCATCCCTGCAAGAGAAGCAAGCTTCGTGCCAGAAGACCAGCCTGGCTCTGCAGCAAGGAGCAAGGCCAGGCCTTGCCGGCGGAGGCTCCCTGGGGCATCCTGCTGCCATGACACGCACAAACATCAGGGCAAGCCTGCCTGCCGCGCCAGGCACAACGCCGCAGACCGTTGAAATTCAAGCCAATCCCGGCCAGAAGCTCTCCGAAGCCCTCTGGCTTTCCGGCCTTGTCGCCCCCCGGAGCCTTTGCGCCGGCCTTGCCCGCTGCGGGCGCTGCCGAGTGCGCTATCAAGAGCAGGCGCCAGCACCCCTGACCTGCGAGGAGGAGCTGCTTGGGGCCGGCGCCGTCAGCCAGGGCTGGCGTCTGGCCTGCCGCCGTCAGGTGCCTGACATCCCGGAGGGCGAAGCGCTTTCCCTTGAGCTGCCCTGCGCTGAAGACGCCCTGCCCGAAGCTTGCCCAGCCGGCGACGGGCAGGACGGCAGGCGAGGGCAGGACGGCCTTGCCCTTGCCGTCGATCTCGGCACGACCACCCTGTGCTGGCAGGCCCTGGCGCCGGACGGATCCGCGGCGGCCGAAGGCCAGGTCCTCAATCCCCAGGGCGGCGCCGGCGCCGACGTCATGTCGCGACTGGCCTTTGCGGCCAGCCCCGAAGGGCGCCACAGGCTCTCGCGCCTCGTCTGCCAGAGCCTGCAGGCGATCATCCGCTCCCTTCCCGGCTCCGTGGCGGAAATCGTCCTTGCGGGCAACACCGCCATGACGGACATCTTCCTCGAGCGCGACCTCGCAGGGCTTTCCAGCGCGCCCTACCGCCTCTCCCACCGGGGAGCCGCAGGCTTTGCCGTGGAGGGGCTCCCGCCGGTATGGATTCCCCCGCTGGCAGGCCCCTTCCTCGGCGGGGACGCGGCCTGCGGCCTGCTGGCCCTGGAGGAGCAGGGCGTTCCCCGGCCCTTCGTGCTGGCAGATCTCGGCACCAACGGCGAGTTCGCGCTCGTCGGCAGGGACGGCGCCATCGCCATGGCCAGCGTTCCCCTGGGCCCCGCCCTGGAGGGCGTGGGGCCGGAATGCGGGCGGCTGGCCGGCCCGGATGCCGCCACCCGCTTCACCCTCACGCCCTTCGGCCTTGCCTGCGGCACGGCGGACGGAAAGCACTCTGCCAACGGCACAGCTCCCCTTGCCGGCATCAGCGCCACAGGCTACCTCTCCCTGCTGGCCCTGCTCCTGCGCACGGGCTTTCTCTCGCCGGAAGGGCAGTTTGCCAGAACGCGGGAAGGACTTTCACCCCTGGCCGCCCGTCTGCTCGCAAGCGTCCTCGAGGGGCCGGGCACCCCGCGGCTGAGGCTGCCGGGAGGCCTTTGGCTTTCCCTTGGCGACGTCGAGGAGCTGCTCAAGGTGAAGGCCGCCTTCGCCGTTGCCCTGGACATGCTGCTGGAGGATGCGGGGCTTGACGCCTCCAGCCTCGCCGGCATCCATCTGGCTGGCGCCCTTGGCCAGCACGCCGACGCCCAGGACCTCGAGGATCTCGGCTTCGTGCCCCGCGGCGCGGCTGGCCTTGTCCGCGCCTGCGGCAATGCCTCGCTGGCAGGCGCGTGCCTGCTTGCCCGCAGGCCCGAACTGCGCCGGGCGCTGGCACAGCGTCTGGAAGGCGTCCGCATTCTCCGGCCTGAAGCTGATCCCGGCTTCCGCGAGCGCTACATCGGGGCCATGCGCTTCGGCGGGTAGGCCGGCAGAAGGGCTTCCGGCCCGGCTAAGGCAAGGCACCTTCTGCCACGGCAGGCCGGGCTGGCGAAAGGCCGGACTGGCGAAAGGCCGCAGGGCAGGGCTGCCGCTATGGCGCCACGAACTTCAGCTCTGCCTCGAGCGAGCCGTCTTCGGCCGCGGCGAGCACCACGTAGCCCCCGTCCTTGAAGGCGCCGGGGTTGATGATCCGGGTGCGGCCTATCCTGTCCTCGCCTCTGGCCTCGTGGATGTGCCCGCAGATGCAGATCGCCGGGGCATGCGCCTCGATGAAGGCGCGCACGGCCTGGCTTCCCACGTGCAGGCCGGAGGCAATGCGGTCGCAGGAGCAGCCGCGCGGGGGATTGTGGGAGACGAGGACATGCTGCCTGAAGCCCTGCGCCTGCCTGGCCAGATCCTTGAGCCAGCCTTCGTAGACCTCCTCGGCAAACTCGCTGGGAGTATGGGCCGGCGTCGGCGTGGAGCCGCCAAGGCCCATGGCGCAGACGCCGGGGCCAAGCTCGACGGTTCTGGCGTGGATGCTGGCCCCTCTGGCCTCGAGCCAGTCCTGGCACTCGGGCCTGTCGAGATTGCCCGCATGCCCGAGCACGCAGGGGCAGGCAACCTCGAGCGAGGCGACAATCTGCTCCAGTCTGCCGGGACCTCCGTAGTTGGTGAAGTCGCCGTTGACGAGGATGCCCCGGGCCTCGGCCAGCTCGGGAATGCCGGGCAGGCGGGAAAGGTTTTCGTGTATGTCGCCGACGACTATCCAGACGGCCTTGGCTGGCATGGCTCCCTCCTCTGTCTGGAGGCGCTTGTGGACTTTGCTCCAGACGATGCGGCCATTGTGTCATGTTTTCGTCCTGCAGGCAAATGATTGCCGGCAAATGCAGCGACAAAAATATTGCAGCTGCACCGTGTTTGCGCTATAAGCCTCGGCTACCTCTTATGTTTACATGGAGTGGTTGTGCATGTCGAAGCAATCCAATTTCCCCCATACAGCAGGCAAAGCCTGTCTCTCTGCGCTTCTTGCAGCCGGCATGGCGCTGGCCGGCCAATCGGCCGCCCAGGCCGTCGAATTTCAGGCCAAGGGCCAGTGGCTCGTTGGCTTCGCCCTTGGCGATGCGAGCCTTATCAAGAAGAACCATACCCACGATCCGCTGAACGACGAAGACAAGTTCGGCGCCAGCCAGCGCTTCCGCCTGCAGCTGGACGCCGTGGCCTCCGAGTCCCTCTCCGGAACGCTCTACTTTGAAATCGGCGACCAGGCCTGGGGCCGCGCCAGCTACGCGGACGGCACCCCCAGCGGAGGCGCTCTCGGCGCCGACGGCATGGTCGTCAAGGTCAAGGGCGCCTGGATCGACTGGATGGCGCCCGGCATCGACCTCAAGACCCGCATGGGCATCCAGCCCATTGCCCTGCCCAACGCGGCCGGCGGCTCCGCCGTCTTCGACTCGGACGTGGCTGCCGTGGCCGCCAACTGGCAGATCAACGAATACGCCGGCCTCACCTTCGCCTGGATGCGCCCGCTCAACGACAACTTCGCCGGCTGGACCCGCACGGCGACGCCCCAGCAGCGCCATGAAGCCGGCTTCCTCGACAACATGGACCTCTTCGCCCTGTCCGTGCCCCTGACCTTCGACGGCGTCAAGCTGACGCCCTGGGTCATGTACGGCTTTCTGGGCAAGTACGCCCTCAACGGCATAAGCCGGGACGGCGCGGCCGGGGGCGTCGAAGACCACTTCCTGCACACCGGCGCAGGCAAGAGCTACAACCAGCCCGGCTGGAAGACTGCCGACGGCAGCCTGCTCGACTCGCTCACCTCCTACTACGACGAGATGACCGACGTGAACGACTCGCCCCTCGGCCCCAGCGGCAAGTCCAGCTTCTCCATGTTCTGGGCCGGCCTTCCCGTGGTCATCGACCTCTGGGATCCGCTGCACATCGAGCTCGACTTCAACTACGGCTTCGTGGAGAGCATCGGCAGCTACACCGTCGCCAAGTACGGCGAGAACTCGAACCGGCACGTGCGGGCGAGCTCCCAGCGCCAGGGCTGGCTTGCCAAGGCCCTCGTCGAGTACAGGTTCGACTGGGGCGCTCCCGGCGTCCTGGCCTGGTACGCCTCGGGCGACGACGGCGACCTCAAGAACGGCTCCGAGCGCATGCCCAGCATCCGGGGCAAGGGCAGCTTCACGAGCTTCACCGGCTACGGCGGCCTCGACTGGGGCGTCAAGCCCGGCATGTGCGAATGGCGCTCCGACTACTCCGGCACCTGGGGCGTGGGCCTGCAGCTGCGCGACGTGAGCTTCCTCGAGGGGCTCAGCCACACCTTCAGGGCCGTGCTCCAGGGCGGCACCAACAGCGTCTCCATGGTCTCCTACATGGAGGGCAGGACGGCCTGGAACGAGGGCGGCGTCGAGAACCCCTACCTGACGACCAACGACTACCTGCTCGAATTCAACCTCGACAGCACCTACAGAATGTACGAGAATTTCGCCGTGCACCTCGATCTCGGCTACGTGGTCAACCTCGTCAGCAAGTCGACCTGGAACCGCAGCTGGATGGAGGACGACCCTCTCAGCTATTCCAAGAAGGATGCCTGGAAGGTTCAGGTAGCCTTCGAATACACCTTCTAGACCGGCCTGCGGGAAGCCGGTTCCCGGCAGTCCCGCCCAAGCCAGCGATGCGCCCAGCCAGGGCGCAAAGGAGCAACCTATGCGCATACTGACGGCTTTAGCCCTTGTTCTGCTTCTGGCCTCTCCTGCCTTCGCCGACTTCCAGGGCGGCCAGGGCCCCGCGCAGGGCGGCGGCTTCCAGGGTCCCGGAGGAGGCGGCTCCGCCAGCACCGTGGCCCAGGCCAAAAGGGCCTTTGACGACTCCTGGGTCGTGCTCACCGGCCACATCCTCAGACGTGCCGGCGGCGACCACGAGCACTACATCTTCAAGGACAACACGGGCGAGATCCTCGTCGACATCGACGACAAGTACTTCATGGGCCGCACCGTGACCCCGCAGAACCTGGTCCGCATTTCCGGCGAAGTGGACAAGGAGTTTGCTGAAAGGACGAAGATCGACGTCAAGCAGCTCGAGATCCTGCAGTAGCAGGCGTCTGCGAACCGCCTTTTCTTCCGGCCTGCCGGATGCGCCAGCTGGCGCGTCCGGCAGGCCGCTTGCTTTGTCCTGCCGCAGGCCCAGCCACAAGCCCAGTAGGACGCCAGGTCCGGCAGGGCCTGCCGGCCCCGCAGGCATTGCGGAACCGGCAGGCTGCATTCAGCGCCAGAAGCAGAGCCACTCGGCAAAGGGCACGAAGCGCCGGCCTCTGGCCACGGTCCGGCGCCAGCAGGCGGCAAGGCCCAGGGCCAGGCCTGCCAGCGCCATGCTGGCCTTGGCCAGATGCGCCAGGAGGCTGGCAGCCAAGCCGGCCAGGCCCCAGATCATGCCCTGGCTTTGGCCGGCGCCAGCTCCAGGGACGGCCCCCGCCTCCTGGCCGCCCGCAAGCCCTGCGGCAAGGCATGCCAGGGCGAAGGCGCACAGGCCAAAGCCGGCAAGGGCCTCGAGGCGCCAGAAGGCAAGGGCCTTCGGCAGATCCTGCTCCGCCAGGCGCCAGCGCCGGAGGATTTCGGCAAAGGGGGCCCCTGCCGGCGGCAGGCCAGCCGGCGCAAGGCCGCGGGAGCGGTCAGGCCTGCGGAAGGCCAGGCGGAAGGCGCTTCTGGCCGCCAGCCCCGCCTGGCCTGCACCGGCACGCTCAAGCAGCCGGCGCAGCGGCCTGCGGGAGGGGCTGCAGGCTGTCTGGCGCCTCCGGATCACGCCCGGCTCTCCGCGCCTGCCTTGTCGAACACGGGCACGCCGTCCGCGTCGTCGAAGAAGCGCGGCTGGCAGTTGGCGTGCCTGTTGTTCTCAAAGCAGGCAAAGCACATGGAGCCGGCGCTGCGCCCCTTCTTCAGCTTGAAGTACTTCAGGGGGCCGCCGCACTCGGGGCAGACGAACTCGCCCTTGGGCCTGGGCTTGGGCGCCTCGGGCTCGCCCTCGGCGTCAAAGAAGAGCACTTCGCCCGACTTGTGCTTCTGGGCATTGAAGCAGGCGACATAGCTCTTGCCGCCCTTCTTGGAGCGGCGCTTGACGAGGGCCTTGCCGCATTCGGGACAGATCTTGACGAAGGGCTTGCCGCCATTGTCGGGATCCGCGCTCCACATGCCGCGACAGCCCGTCTGCCTGTAGGCCGTGCAGCCGTAGAAGAGGATCACGCCGTTCTTGCTGATGGGCTCCACGGGCGAACCGCACTCGGGGCAGGGAAGGGTCCCGTCGGCTGCAGGCTGAAGGGGAGAAGGCTTGGCAGGGGCTGCGGGAGCCTGGGAAGGCTGGGGAGCGGCGGAAGCGGCGGGATTGGCAGAATGCTGGAGATCGGCGGTATCGTTGTGCATCGTGCTCAAAGCTCCTCCGTCCCCGGGCAGGATTGCGCCCGGGACGGGTGAAGGATGGGGGTGGGATGGAACAGGAGGGGAGAGGCCAAGGCCTGGCCGGTGCTAGGCCCTGGCCCTTTGGCGCCGCGGCCTTGCGCTGCCGGCAGGCCTGGCTCCCCTCTGCCGGCCCGCGGCAGACCGGCCTGCGGGGGGGCTTGCGATCGCGTGGCCGCAGGCGGGATTCTGGCAGACGAGGACAGGTCCCTCGGCATTGGCCCGAAGGACCAGCCGTCCCGTGCCGCAGCGGGGGCAGGGCAGGCCTGCCACGCCTGTGCGCAGCGGGGCGCCGGGACGGCCCCCGGCATCGGCGGCCGCATAGCTGCACTCGGGATAGCCCGAGCAGCCGAAGAAGCCTGCGGAAAGCCCCTTGCGCTTCACCAGGGCGCGCCCGCAGACCGGGCAGGCGAAGGCAGGGTCCACGGGCAGGGCTTCCGTCTTCTGGGCGAAGACGGCCTCGACCATGGCTGCCGTCTGGACGGCCGCCCGCTCGACCAGGGGCTTCCAGGGCGCCTTTCCCGAGGCCACGGCATCGAGGTCGGCCTCGAGGTCGGCCGTGGCCAAGGGGCTTGTGAGCTGAGGTGGGCAGAGGCTGACGAGATCCCTGCCCTTGTCGGTGGGAACAAGCCACTTGCCCCTGCGGGCAAGGCAGCCGTGCCCAATGAGGCGCTCGATGATGTCCGCCCGCGTGGCTTCGGTGCCAAGGCCGCAGGAGCGGGAAAGCGCCTGCTTCTGCGCCTCGGTGGCCTCCATGCCGTAGCCGTGGCGGCCCACATGGCGCTGGATGTGCTTCATGGCATCGACGAGGCTGCCTTCGGTGAAGCGTTCGGGCGGGCTGGTCTGGAACTGGCGCAGGTAGGCCCCCGCAATGGGAACCTGCGCGCCCTGCTCCAGGAAGGGAAGGGGCGCCGGGCTCTGGCCCGCCTGCGGGCCTGCGCCGGACAGGACCCGGGTCCAGCCGGGCTCGAGGATGCCGCGGCCCTTGGCGCGGAAGGACAGCCCGCCGGCTTCCAGCACGGCCCTGGAGCGGGCCTCGCGCTGGTCGGGGTGGAACTGGGCAAGCCAGCGCCTGGCGCAGAGCGCGAAGACGGCGGCATCGGCGCCCTCAAGGGCCGGGACGCCGGCGCCCGTAGGAACGATGGCGTGGTGGGCGCCCACCTTGGCGCTCTGGTAGCAGCGCGGACGCAGGGACAGATCGGCGCCCTGGCAGGCCTGCTCCAGCGCGGGCAGGGCGCTGAGGCTTGCCAGCACCCGGGGGGCCTCCGGCAGCTGCTCTTCGGGCAGGTAGGGGCAGTCCGTGCGCGGATAGCTGAGCAGCCCCCGCTCGTAGAGCCGCTGGCAGCTGTCGAGCACCTCCCTGGCGCCGAGCCCGTGACGGGCTCCCGCCTCCTTCTGGAGGTCGGAGAGCGCAAAGGGCAGGGGCGGGGGGAGGCTGTGCTCCGTGCGCGCAAAGGAATCCACCTGAGCATGGCCGCCGGCAAGGGCCTTGAGGCGGGATTCGAGCCTGCCGGCCTCGCCGGCATCGACGAGGCGGCCTTCGGCGTCGAGGCCCGGCTGGTCCGGGGGAAGCTCGAGCCCGGCCTCGAAGCGCACGCCGCCAAGCTCAAGCGCAAGCACGGCGCCGTAATGGATCACGGGCCTGAAGGCAAGCACGGCTTCCTCCCTGGCAGCCACCAGGGCCAGGGTCGGCGTCTGCACGCGTCCGGCCGTGAACACGCCTGCGCGTCCGCGACTCTGGGCAAAGAGCGTGAGCGCCCGGGTGAGGTTCAGTCCGCAGATCCAGTCGATCTGGGAGCGCGCCAGCGCGGCGTCGCGCATGCCCCGGAAGCGGGGCTCGCCGTTGGAGGACAGGTGCGCCAGTGCCTTCCTGACGCTTGCCTCGTCGAAGGAGGGAAGCAGGAGCCTCAGCGCAGGGCCCTGCCAGCCCACGTGCTCCAGCACCTCGTCCACGAGAAGCTGGCCCTCGCGGTCGGGGTCGCCGGCGTTGACCACGGTCTCAGCCCTGCCGCAGAGCAGGGCGATGAGCCTAACCTGCTCGGCGCAGCCCTTGCCGGGCCTCGGCTCGAGCCGGAAGGGGTCGGGAACGATGGGAAGGGTGTCCCTGCGCCAGCTTTTCAGCGCAGGGTCGTACTGCTCGGGAGTGAACTGGGCCAAAAGGTGCCCGAAGCACCAGGTCACGGCATCGGCCCCGCAGGCCATCCAGCCGCCGAAGTTCTGGACTGGCCCGTCCAGACAGGCCGCAATGGCCCTGCCGAGCTTCGGCTTCTCGGCGATGTACAGTCTTCTAATCTGCTTCACGCTTTCCTCCGCCTCTGGGGCGGCTTGCTGTTGCGAGCGGACGGGGAGGTTCTAGTCAAAAATTTCTGCCTTGTCAACAATTTTTTTCAAAAAAATTGTTTTTGAAATTCAGTATGTTGTATCGTTGTCGCTCGGATCGCATCCTTATATGTTCGCTACCGTCCTGTCTCAGGCTTCCCTGGGACTGGCGCTGAAGTCCGTGCCTGAAGCCCCTGTCCGAAACAGCGACCGAAGCCCCTGCCATAAACAGCTCCATGGTCCGAGGTCCAGGTGCCCGGCGGAGGAAATCCAGAACCTGGAGTCTAGGCGCCAGCGGGCAGGGGCCCCGTGGGCCTGGTTCCTGGAGGGGCTCATGGAGAGGCTCCTGGAGGGGTTCCTGGCGTCTGTTGACAGCAGGGAGGCCGCTGGCCGATGCTTTCCCCGGGAGCCTGAAGGCAGGCGCAGGCGCCCCGGCTCCGGCTAACTCGCCTCACCTCGCCTGCACAGCGCAGCCCATGCGCGGGAGGCTTGCCGTGACGAAGCAGAAAGGACATGCCGGCCAGAGTGTCGGAAAGGGCTCCAGGACCGCATGGCCGCATCTTCAGTATGTCGACCGCGATGTCGATGGCCTGACCTTCTCCCCCAAGGGACTCCTCGTCGATGTGCTCGTGCGCACGGGCGCAGGCACCGCCTTCCTGCTCGAGCCCGTCTACGGCGCCTGCTACCGCTCCATGCACAACAGGAAGATGCTGCACCAGTTCGTCGAGGAGGATGGCGCCGGCGTGCCCCGGGATCTGGAGAAGCTCCTCTTCGCCGACACGGTCTTCGCCTTTGCCGGGGCCCGGGCCCTGCCCGATCTCAAGGAAGCCGTGCGCCGCACGTGCCTCAGGTGCTTTGGCCAGACGGGGCGTCCCGGCATCTCACTCGGCGCCGTCTGGCGCTGGCTTGAGCAAAACCTGCCGGCACCGGAGCGGGCAAGGCTTGCTGTCCCCGACTGGGAGGCTGCAGCCGAGCGCATCAGCGTCGCGGCCATGGCCTTTGCCGATCCCGTCTTTGCGGCCGACTACGAAAAGCTGCGCGTCCTGACTGGCAGGTATCCCGACGAACCGGACTACGAACTGCTCTTCGACTCTGCGGACACCCGGACCCGCCGGCTGTCGTCCTTCGTGCCCCGGGGGCAGCTGGAGCGCGTGCACTTCTTCAACGCCGAGATGGAGACGTGCATGGATCTGCTCGAGCGCTGCGTGGCCGGGCGCCAGGCCTTTGCCGACAGACTGCACGGCGAGGTGGAGCGCGAGACCATGCAGATCCTGCGCTCCGCAAGACCCCTCTTCGACGAGGCCTTCGCCAGCGACACCCGCTGGATCCGGGAGTTCCTCGCCTGGTTCATGCCCGAAGGCGACGCCGACATCGACGGCATGATGGCGGAGTTCGAACGGCGCTTCCACGCTTCAGGCAAACGCTTCGACGTTTTCCAGACCTGCTACAACTGCGTGGCGCTCATGCTGGCCGACTGGGA
>JAEEGL016198056.1_pt1 | contig 10901 bp, 22 predicted proteins | sample 9134231 | NCBI WGS metagenome assembly JAEEGL01 (sample SAMN16246548, study PRJNA631951) | gut metagenome | biome: gut microbiome; feature: rumen; material: fiber-attached | host: Bos | place: Iran: Karaj | collected 2018-10
AGCATCAACATTATATTTTTCCAAAATAGACTCTCTAAGTTTAGTCATAAACTCATCAAAGCTGATTGGTGTAAAGTTTTCACAAAATCTTTCTGTAAAGTTACCAAAATCAATCGCATTTGATGTAATTGTTTTTACCTCTGTAATAGAATCTATTGGCTGAAACATAAATGCTTTAACCTTATATTTATTATATACTTTACCGTATGTTGAATTGTTTTCGATTTTAGGAACGTCAATAATGATAAAATACTGCGAGTATTTTGGATAATCTGCACATTCTTTTTTGAAACATTTTCCTACAAACTGTTGCCATTTTGAGCAAACTGAATCATACTCTTCCTCTGAAAGTTTGAGAAGTTCATCTTTTACAGCGAGTTTTCTCTTAGAGAGAGCATTGATTTCATTTGATATTTTATCATATTCAGCAACCAGATCATTTCTATTCATCACAATTCTTCTCCTAATGTTTCATTCTCACATACAGTCTTCCCACCGGAGTATGCACCGCAGTTAGGGCAGTAATTCTTGTCTCCGAACGGATAGATCGAAATGGATGCGATCACATCACATTTAGAACATCTGCATTTAGTATCATCAATCTGAATCCAATGTGCTTTATATTCATCTGTAAGTTCAATGTCTTTTAGAGCAACACGAATAACTTTACTTTCATCAATTCCACAATGGATCACATTTACAACATCAACAATTTCTTCATGAACAGTTGGATTGTTCTCTGTTTGATAAACAAGAGGAACGTCACTATATTTGTTCGATCTAAAATTGCTTATGATCTTATAAACATGATATTGCTGTTTGCCATTATTGAATCTAGCATATCCGTATGCAATTTTACAGTATTTTCCAAAAAGACCTTTTGGACTCATATTAAAATCGCTCATGATTGTATCTCCCTATTGTTATATAGATCATCCTTTATCCAGTAAACAACGTGTTTGAGGTATATGTATTCACCAAGATATATAACTTTGCTTCGATCAATATTATCCTTATCTGTACTCTTAAATAAAAAGTATGATTTTGGTTTGATTACAGGGAATCCGAATATAAAATATCCAAGTTTTAATGAGTCTGATCCAGACACACTAAGACGAATATTTCCTAGTTCTCTGCACTCATGCGGAAGTTCATCTAAAACATCCCATAATTTTATATCAAATAAACTACTCATGTCAGTATATCCTTTTTCAATTCCACTTTATATACCCTTCGGCATTAAAAAATCGCATTGTAAATTCATGTTCAATTTCTGCACACATTTGATGTGCATTAACCGGATATTCGATAGGTCTTAATTCACAGTCTGTAACATGACTTATAATTGATCGCATTAGAGAGTTTTGTGGTGTTACACCGAGTCTGTGTGTTTCTGCTGATTCCAGACACAGGATTGCCAAAAAATTATTTGGAATTACATGAATTGCATCTGCGAACTGCAACATAGTGTATACTCCATCAAAGTATTCGATTCTGATTTGTTCGATATCCAAATAAATCACACTCCGTTATCCGTAAAGGTCAATCTTTCTTCTTCGGTAGGCATTATTATATGCGCACTCGGTCATATACTGCACTTCAACTTTATACCACTCAGTTCCATCTGGTTTTACGCCACAGTCAGCAACAGAGTATGACAAAAACACAACAGCGTCATCACAGAATTTTCTGAACTCATCTAAAACTGCATAATTAAGATAATTAAGATTTGATTTATCTTCTACAGATACAATAAATGTTGTTTCTTCAAAACCGCAATACTGCGCAACCTCATTGATCATATAGCTGTTATATTCTTGCACTAGAACTCTGCTCATTATTCAACACACTCCATCTAACTACTTTTTACCAGTTTAACATATCTACCAGTTCTTCATAGAAATTTGTCTCATCAATGCATTCAGTACAATTTTCTGGTCCGAGACAACATTGTTTTGGACAGTAACTACTTCCATATTGGAATCCAGCAAGATCACGGAAACAGTCACATTGCATATTCTTATATGCTTTTTGCACTTCATCGTTCTTTGCAAGGGCTTTCAGAATATCCCTTGCACCTTGATTATATGCTTTCTTATAGATATCTGCAACAAAGGCGTATAAACCTTGTGTGGCGATTTTGCTAAAATCTTCTTTCATATTTATTTACCTCACTTCTTAAAAATAACCCCTTGACTTTATGCAAAGGTACTTCGTAAATATAGTATACCATAATTTTTGCAAAATGTCAAGGGTTTTTGAAAAAATATTTTTTAAGTTTCTCGGTATTTATTCAGAGCCTTTTCAACAACAGCATGAGAAACAATATCCCCAATTTCAATCAGGAAATCTTCGTATGAAATTGGTTCAAACTTTTTAGTAAATTCAGCATAAACATTATCTGCATCTACCGCATATGAAGTAATGCATGAATTTCGAGTCATACCTTTTCTGTCAATCACAAATACTGGCAGCTTATAACGATTGTATATTGTTTCCACCATTGTATATTCTACTTGCGGTACATCTGTTACAACAAACATGTAATCATATAGTTCATTTTTGAACTTAAAACAGCATCCAACAAGCGGCTTCCACTTATCAACAGCAGATAGAAATAGCTTCTTCTTATCATCTCTCATTTGAATTTCAAGTTTATTTTTCTGCTTTGTTAGTTCAGCAATACGTTCTTTGATCTCATCGTATGTGAGATTTTCAATTTCATTATCAAACATTGTAGACACCTCAACAAATTAGTAAACAGTCATCATATAGTTTTGCCCCGATGTCGCTGTCAAGATCACTGATCGCATAATGGTACTCACCAATAACAAGCACAGCGTCGTCATGTTCATAGCGTACTGTAACAGAACAATCACTATCTACCTTGAATTTCGTAAATCTTCTAAGTCTCCAATATGGATCATCACAATGACTTTCATAATCATCTGGGTACTTATCTCCGTTTTCATAGATACTGACTTCACCCTGTTCCAGATTCCTTAAAAGACCATCATAATAAATTCCGTAACCATTTTCGTGAACAAACTCAATATCTTCAATAACATCATCTATAATATCTTTTTCAACAATAACTGAACTATGCGGAACAACCACAGGCATATCATCCGGATAGTCTTCTAACCGTTTCTTTAGTTCACCAACTGTCATAAGTATCACCTTTTCTTTTTCTTTTTTACCGCTATGATAATCAACTTAACGACAACATAGATAATGAAAATAACAAAGAGCAATAAAATAGAAATCCATGTTGGTGCTAGTACCCAAACCCACTTCCATTTGATAAGGTTAAGAACTTTCAGAATAATGAAAACGATCTGAACAACAGTTCCGCAACCAATACCGCCACCTGCACTGGAACTCTTACTAGAATCTGCCATGATAAACACTCCTTTTCAAAATATCACCCCATTGCAAAAATAGCACAAACAGGGTAGGCATCATCAACGATTTCCATAAGGAATTTATCAGTCACATCATTATTGTCAAGTTCATTAAGTTTCTTTTCAATCAGCATCTTTACTGGCTTACAATTATTATTAAGATAATCTTTATACCCATCAAAAACCTTTGTAAAAGCATCTAGTTTCTTTTCCGGTGAAAGACCTGAATATGGACTGTTTTCATCCGGAGTAAGTGTATTTAACATAATTTCCATAAACATTCTAATAGACATAAGTTCCATAAATATACACTCCTTGTTTATATTAAATCGGCATCACCAATTTGTTTTATACAGCAATCGAGAATTCCCACACTCGCTCCAATCAGCCGCTTCAAACAAATCCCATACTTCTCTATCCTTTGCTTCTTTTGGGTATGTATCACCACTAACTCTCATACCCATTGCTCTCATATACATTTCAGGTGAAACTGTAATCTGAATATCTGGTTCATCAACATCAATATCATAACATTCGTCATTTCCTAAGACATGACTTGCTAGTTTGTTGAGTTCTTTTTCGTTTGATTTATAAACAAGATGACAGGCTAGGTTTGTTAATTCTTGCTTTGCTTTACGATCATAAGGCAATGCTTCTGGATAGAATGCAATCGTGTCAATATAACATGTTCCGCCAAGTTCTGAAAGTTCATCATCAAAAACAACAGATTCAAATTCATCTACAGCATCATCAATATGTTCTAAAACTCGATCAAGAATCAGGTGAATGATATCATTTTCGTCATCCTTATTAAAGTTGTAATCTGGCTCAATATTTATTGAATTAACATAGTACACATTTTCAATAAATTCACGTTTAAGTTCTCTCATATTAGGATCGGATAGAGCTGACCAACAATATTCAATATCAGCAGAATATGCATCACAAAGATAATGCGGATCATAACCATCCAAAAACATGAATGAACCCATAATAAGCCAACCGTCCAATTCACACACTTGCTTACCAATCTTATCACGATTTATTTTCTTATCGTCAACGGAACACTTGCACAAAGAAGCATATTCCGTTTCTGACAATTCACTGATCTTAACAGAAGCCTGTGGAATGTAATATTCTGGCTCTCCCTCTAATTCATCATCAAACTCTCCGAATACCTCATAACGCAATAAAAAACGATGATCTTCAATACTAAACAATCTTTCAAAATAATTAGACATTTTTAACCTCCAATTTATAATTAAAAATTTAATCAAGCCATCATAACATCATCAGCCTCGTCAAGCTGCACTTCTGTCGGTGTTCTATTATCCGATCCACATGCTGGGCAATATCTAGTAAATGTCATTTTATCTTTCTTGAAAGCGGTTCTACAGCTTGAACAACACAGTCCGGCATCTGTATCAGATTCCATAAAACCGTGTTCAAGATGTTTCCAATCACAAGGAATCCATTTACCAACTTTTCTTGTTGTTTCCAAGGATTCAATAGCTTTGTTCAATGCTTCTCTCTCATCAGATGTAAATGAATCACACCCACCACGATCAAGAAGATTCCACTTAATGATATAAATTGCATCTTGATTAGTCATAATTAAAACTCCTTTATATAATTATTGTTTAGAAACCCATTCTTCAAGCGATTCTGCATTACTGTTTACCAAAGTGTATACGTAGTAATTCAGAATAAGCTGTGCATCAGCGGCATCAATGGTGTTATCATTGTTCACATCACCGATATTACTTGTAGCAACTTTTTGTGATTTCAGCTTTGAAATTTCTGACTCTAGTCTGGAAATTTCTTCCGATTTTTCATTCAAGTTACCCTCAAGCGTCTTGATATATGTCTGTTCATCAGTCAGCTTTTTGATCTTTCCCTTATAATCTTCATTGAACATGATTGTCGGAGCAATACCGCTCTTATCGTAATAGTGGAGAGTCATTCCAAGATCATATTCAGGTCTTGCGATAAGGTTTTTATCAAACACAATATGATGCATTGGGAGCATGATTGGTGAAGATGAAACATCACTAAGATAATCAATTCTACATTTACTGTAATCAAACCCGCTTCCAAAAAACTCAGTCAACTTTGCAGAATCTTCTGCCGAAAGTCTTGGTTTCTGTACAATCCAGTACACTCCATCAGAACCATTTTCTGCATCACCGTATGTATCTGTGATTAACTTATCAATTACATTGTAGCTTTCATCAGAATCCGCGCATACATTATCTGTATTTGATCTGTAGGTGTCTTTTGTTACAGAACTAATAAAGTAAACATCTGCATTAAGTTTATCGCACCAACGCCGGAATTCTGTTGCATAATCCTCTGAACTGTTATAATTATTTGGAGATTCATTAAGATGAACAATCTTAGCAAAGCCCCTGATCTCAACTGACTTAGTTGCTGTTTTCATGTTTCGACTTATTGTAATTGTTGCAAACTTTTCTCCGCGAGTATTAGTTGTTTTGACCTGTACTCTGTGTGTTACGATAGATTCATTACGAAGGGGAACATCTGTTACAGAACTTCCGTGAAAATCTTTATATGTATAGTCTTCACCGAAATTAGTCTGTCGAATACCAAATGTAAATTCATTTTCATCAACAACAATATTAGGCAAATCAACAGTGTCATATGGTTTCAGAGTTGTTAGTTCAATCGTAATAGAATCATTTTCATATTCTGTAATATCAAGAGTTACTGAATCATAGTCAACAGAATATCTCTTTCTAATGTTCTGTCTATACTGCTGATCTACAATAGTAGCATTATCTGGAATATCTTTTACCGTATCTACAAAATTAAATAGTTCTGCATCATCAAACGATTCAAGTTCTGAAACAACTTGATTTCTTGCATCTTCATATGAAGCAAATGCTTTGATCTGTGCTGAATTAAAACATGTTAGTGCAAATGTTGCACACATGATTCCGGAAATAAGTCTTTTCATTTTAATCTCCTTTTGATTATTACCATGTGATGTAGTCACAAAAATCGCTAAGTGTGTTTTTACCACAGCGAATATTGGAAACTTTCTGTTCTATGTCAGACTTAATGTATTGCAACTGATCTTCAACGGCACTTTCATCTTTTTCTGCAACTAAGGCGATAAATGGATCAATTCGTCTTTCGCAGTATGGAATACGCTCCCTAAGACAAAGTTGATTTCCGCATAGAATGTCCAAATAAAGACAATCATCTTTTACCATCTGACGAATAATATCTTTTACATTTGTTTTAAGCATACTGATCACCATGTAATTGTGTTGTTTTCAGAATCATCCTTCTTATCAAGTGCTGTTTCTGAAACACAGCATCTTGTAGCACATTCCAATGCCTTATCTCTAAGTTCTGTTGCCTGATTTTCCATATATTCTTTAAGTTTTGCAAGTTCATCAGATGTTCCGAATGCAACTGTATCAATCAACTTATCAGCATCAAAACACCCACAAGTTGTATTATAGTTATATCCAAATGCCTTTCTTCTAACTTTATCTTTCTCCATGCAATAAAGTTCAGTGCAATCATCAGAAATTAAAAGGTAAAAATCATCATCCATTGCAATTCCCAAAATGATCTTTGCAACTACCTTATAATCAAGTCGAATGTTCATTATTCATCACCTCTACAACATCCTTAAATAGATGTTTACTAAATTCAAGAGTATTAGATTTAAGTTTGTCTGATTCATCAGAAACAAATTGTCTGATTTCATCTCTAAATGCCGTTACTTCTGCGTATTCTCCGTAGCACAATGCTGTTCTCCAATTACATAAATCCTCACTCTTATTGTCGTAGATAAACAATTTTCCTCTGCTTCCGTTACTGTCATATGAAAAGCAAAATTCATACCTGTCGGGATCAATTTCCATTATCATTATCATATGTATGATAATTGTAAACAACTGTTTGTAGTCAACTAACATTTTTAGCATATAAAATACCCCTTATTCTTTCAACTTGCTTTCTAGTTCAAAAAATATGCATCTATTTAATTTCAGTCATAGAAAGACCAACCTAACACCACAGTATCTTCATATGCGACGTATATATCATTGCTATGCATATTTTCAAGTATTCTTGCTATAATTGTATCAAAAAACTTACCGTCATCTTCAATCCTGTCTGGGAAAAATGTTTCAAAAGATGCCACTGAAAGCTGACCATCAAGTCTAAATGCATAAGATATTCTACATCTGCGCTTATCCATAGTATCTACCTCAATCAAATAAATCTTTTAATAAGATATACATAATCACTCCTTAGTTAGATCAATCCAATTCATCCAACCATCTTCTTCATCGTTATAACATTTGTATCTGTTTACACCTCGTCTGTCCATACAGATGTATAAACATTCAGGATCACCGACTTCAATTTCTGCACATTCAGAACAATCTCTCGGACATTCACGACAGACACACATCCCACAATTCATATCGAAACTACAAAGTGATTCCTTAAATTCTTCTAATTTTGCATTTCTAATTAAATTTGACATGTTATCAATGCTCCTTGTAAATGTGACTATGTTCTAATATGTCACCAATATAGTATATATCAAATACGACCATAAAAAATGTGACAAAGAATGTGAAAATGCCTAAAGGACCAAGCCATGTTTCACAACTACCATCATGTATAATAGCGTAGCCTGTAAACCATCCAGTAAATATTGTCAGAGAAATAAACAAAATTGATAGTAAAATTTTCCAAAATAGTCTACATGGTTTCATTTGTATCTTTTCTCGCTTCTGCATTTCACATCCACATTCATAACATTTCAAACATCTATATGTTCTTGTTCTTTTAATTAGGTTGAAGAACACATAATCAACTTCGCTTTTACGGTTTGATTTGGTTATTTCTGTGGCACACTCTGGACAAAATATCAGTTCATGCTTACTAACATACACATTTCCATGCTTTGTTACCTTATATCTTGACATATTTACACCGCCTAATTTTTCATTCTACATATGTGTGCTTTCCGACAAAATACAAAATTTATAAACAATCATAAATATGTGGAAACATATAAATATTTTTGTTTATAAAATTTGCTAAAAAGACTCTCTGAATGATACTTTTGTGCATCAGAGAAAGAGAGCCGATATTTCACTTTCGATTCTTTGACAGCAGACAGTATGTTTTTCCAGTCGCTTAAATTAGGAACATCAATATTCAATTCTTCCAATGACTGAACAAGTTGATTTTTAACTAATTCTAATTCAGGAAATACAACAGTCTTTTTTCGCTGCCGTCTATTAAATAAGTATTGAGTTGCGAACTCAAATCCTCGTCTACCTATTTCAATGCTTGCTAAACACTCATCAGGTAATCTATTATGCCTAAAAATAAGATTACCTATACATGAATTATATTGAGGTTGAACTTCTACAAGTGTTGTCGAACTTGCTAGAATGCGCTTTCTGATCTGCTGGACTAACAAATCTCTGAGCCACATATTGTTTACAAGTCTGTTGTAATTTCTGCCTTTTTCTTTATCTGATGGCATCATTTTAATATCTTCGATAGCAAATATTTCACATTTATAATGCTTGCAAAGATTAAATAATTCTTTTGCAATATGTATGACTTCATGTTTTCTCTTATTTGTTACATACTTGTGAATATCATTATCAGAAGATACTGATTTTGAATCCCTATAATCATTAAGCGACTTCAAACTAAATGTACCTGACTGAATTATTTGATACTGTGATTCATATTTCCAGTCAACAACAGACCACCCTATTGAATTTGGATTCATGTCAATAGCAAAAACACGATTTTCCTTTATTTTATATGAATAGTCTTTTATCTTGTTATAATCAAAAGTTATATAAATGTAGTCAAGATCAAGTTTATATGTTATTGATACTGAATTTGAGTTTTGTAAGGCGATCAATTTTTCAAGTTCTTTCTTTCGTTTCTTGCAAACATCAGTCAAATGTAATGTAAAATGACTATTTCTATTTAACTTAAATTCAACTGTTGATTCGTCAATAATTTTGAATAATCTATTTCCACCTCTACATGCTTCTCCAACACACATAATCGGTCTTAATTTTTTCTTGCGGAAATCTTCTTTTGAAATTTTGTTTTTACACCTATCAATAAATAGTTTCTTTCCACCAAATATTACCTTTTTGTCTGATTTTGAAATGAGCGACTTTGCATCAAAAATAGCAGAACACCTAAGATAAGAACCAATAAGATCACAGTTATTAAGAAATTTTTGCATTTGAGTAATTTCAGCAGTTCTATATTTAGGGTTATCAACAAGTCTATTATATGTGAACCTAAGAACAGAATTATATTCTTTAATAACATCAAATAGATCATCTTCACACGAATACCTAAACTTGAACGTCACTATATTTTCCACAAAATCACCACACTTTCATAAACATATTTATACTATTACGGTCTTAAATGATCAACCATTTCATCAAACTGCTCACTCTCAATAGCATCATGAACATTGATAACAGAGGTCTTATCACTTACGGTTACACGTTTGATGGTATACAGTACATCCGGCTCTGCATAAAATTTTTCAAATGATGCCTGAATAAAGAGAACAGCATCTTCAAGTTCTGCAAAGTGTGCAATCACTCTGTTCGTATCAGAAATAACGATATATTCAAAATTATTCATTTTCAATCTCCTCCGGAAATTCAAGCTGATCTTCTTCTACAAGATGGCATCCTGTAACATCAAATCCGCAGTTACAGCACCGAACATTTGCATAAAAGACTCTTGATGAATTAGAGCATCCAACAAAATCACAGTCTTTTGATCGCATGTAGTATTTTTGACCGCAACACTCGCAGTCAACCACAGCATACAGTTTCTTTCCATTTCTGACGGGATTTGATTCAAATATCATCTTTTCAAGACTCATGGTATTTCTCCCTTATAGTGTTAGTATCCTCTTTTCGCACACAAATCTTATTTGTAAATATAGTATACCACATTTCAAAACATTTGTCAAGTGGTTTTTTGAAAATTATAGCGTAATTTTCAAAATAATTTCGTTTTCAAGTTTTTCAAGTCCAAAATTGAATTTACTTGTATTCAAAACAGATTTCAGATCAGCAATAAAGTCCTCATCAAATTTAACATATTCATAACTATCCTCAACAAGAGAAATATAGAACTCCTTTTTAGCAAGCCGTGCATACTTAATAATTTCTTCTCTTATATAATTAAATATTGAACTTGCCTCTGCTGTATATGCTTTGCGGAAATTGGTTTCATGGAATCTTCGTGCTTCTTCAGCAGTCGGAAGATTAGACAGGTCAAGATCACCTACAAAATCAATGTGCATATGAATATCTCCTTACTTCAACATATAATAAAATAACCAAAGTATTCCGGAAGATGAACCAAATACAAAAATATATAAAAGAATAGGTATAACTGTCCTTCTTGTAAACTCTTTTCTACTTGTCTCAAAGAATC
>JAEEGL010145397.1_pt1 | contig 10900 bp, 9 predicted proteins | sample 9134231 | NCBI WGS metagenome assembly JAEEGL01 (sample SAMN16246548, study PRJNA631951) | gut metagenome | biome: gut microbiome; feature: rumen; material: fiber-attached | host: Bos | place: Iran: Karaj | collected 2018-10
CGGCAACGAGAAGTTCATCTCCCGCGTGATCAACCAGCTGTACCGGCTGGGCGCGCAGGTGATCTACAGCAGGATGGCCGAGGTTCATGTTTCCGGCCACGCCTGCCAGGAAGAGATCAAGCTGCTGCACGCGCTGATCCGGCCGAAGTATTTCATTCCGGTTCACGGTGAATACCGCATGATGTGGCAGCATGCCGTGCTGGCGGAAGCCATGGGCGTGCCGAGCCAGAACATCGTCATTCCGGAACTGGGCCAGGTGATCGAGATGAATCAGGACGTGCTTGCCCTGGGCGAGCAGGTGCCGGTGGGCGGCGTGCTGGTGGACGGCCTGGGCGTCGGCGACGTCGGAAACGTTGTGCTGCGTGACCGGAAACACCTGAGCCAGGACGGCCTGCTGATCGTTGTGCTGGCCATCGACCGGGACGAGCAGAAGCTGGTTTCCGGCCCGGATATTGTGTCCCGCGGCTTCATCTATGTGAAGGAGAACGAGGACATCATCGATACCACCCAGGAGCTGGTGCGGGATATCCTGTCGAAGAACAGCCTGGATGGCGACAACTGGCCGGACCTGAAGAATACCATCAAGGACGAGGTACACCGGTTCATCTTCGACAAGATCAAACGGAACCCGATGATCCTGCCGATCATCCTGGATGTGTAATCCTCCGGATTGGGGCATTCGTTGCGCTGAAAGGCAAAATTGGATATAATAGCGGTCAGGGGAAGCTGTGCATTCTCTTGGCCGTTTAATATTCCAGAGGGGGAAAAACCATGGATTACTCATCCACGTACCGGCTGGCACAGGATATTCGTGACAGTGAAGAGTACAAAACCTATCACGAGCTGAAGGAAACTGTCATGTCGGACGAGACGACCGCTGCGCTGATTCGGGAATACCGGAAGCTTCAGATGAGCATTCAGATGTCTGCCATGAGCGGAACGACCGCAAACGCAGAGGATATGCAGCGCTTTTCCGGTATTTCAACGCTCCTGTTCTCCAAACAGGAAGTGAGCCGGTATCTGCTGTCTGAGATGCAGCTCCAGCAGGCGCTTGCCGATATTTTCAAGATCGTGACCGAAGCGGCGGACCTGGAGATCTCCGTTCCGGGAATCGAGGGCTGAGCATTGAGTAAACAGAAGGACTACACTTACCGCAGCATCCGGGATGAGCGGGAATACGGCCTGTACTGGTACAGCGGGCTGTGGCATATTCTCCGGCCCATCCTGGTGGGGCTGACGGTGGCCGTGCTGCTGATCGGCATCGGAATGACCGTATGGAACAAGCTGTACGGTGAGTTTCTTGCGCCTGTGGATGAGGCGGATACGGCAGAGTATTCCTTCGAGATCAGCAGCGGGGAGAGCCTGAACCGGGTGGCAACCAACCTGGAGAATGCCGGGCTGATCCGGAGCAAGAGCATCTTCAAGTACTACTGCGACTTTGCCGGCATGAGCCAGAAGATCCAGGTGGGGTCCTATACCCTGACCAGGGACATGACCATGACGGAGATTGCTGACAAGCTGACCACCGGCGACGGCAACCCCATTGTCCGCAACATCACTTTGATCCCCGGCGAGACCATCGAGGATTTCGCGAACCGCCTGGTCAAAAACGGCGTGCTGGAAAGCGCGGACAAGCTCCTGGCCGCCTGCAAGGACGGCAGGGCCTACAGCGAGTATTACTATATCGATGACATCCTGAAATCGGGGCAGGCGAACCAGCGCAAGTATGTCCTGGAAGGCTACCTGTCCCCGAACACCTATGAATTCTATATCACCGCCACCGAGGATGAGATCATCCGGAAGCTGCTGAGCCAGACGGAAGCGGTGTTCACGGTGGAAAACCAGGAGAGGGCGGACGAACTGAACATGACCATGGACCAGGTGCTGACCCTGGCCAGCCTGATCGAAAAGGAAGCCAAGGAAGGCGACTTTACCAAGGTCAGCGCCGTGTTCCACAACCGCCTGAAGGAAGGCATGAAGCTGGAAAGCGACGTGACCATCCACTATATCACCGGCGTGCGGAAGATGTCCCTGTCCGACAAGGACCTGAAGGTCAACAGCCCCTACAACACCTACCAGGTGAAGGGCTTGCCGCTGGGACCGATCTGCAATCCTTCCGCGGCTGCCATCCGCGCCGCCCTGTATCCGGACGATACCATGATCAACGAAAAATACCTGTACTTCTGCGCCAAGGAACCGGAGAGCGGGGAGCTGTATTTCTCCAAGACGCTGGACCAGCACCGCCGCGCGGTGGAAATCTACGCGCCTTACTGGCAGAAGTATGATGAAGACAGGGGGATCCGGTAATGCGGATTCCGGAACTGCTTGCACCGGCCGGCAATATGGACGCGCTGCGCGCCGCCCTGCACTTCGGGGCGGACGCCGTCTACGGAGGCATGAAAAAGTACGGCCTCCGGGCCTTTGCCGGCAACTTTGATCCGGACCAGCTGCAGGAAGCGGTGGCGCTTGTCCACGGGGCCGGAAAGAAGTTCTATGTGACAATGAACAGCTATCCCTTTGACGATGAGCTGGAGGAATATATCGCGGCGGCCGGCCTGGCCGCCGAACTGGGCGTGGACGCGGTGATCGCCGCGGACCCCGGCGCCATTTCCCTGCTGCGCCGGAAGGTTCCGCAGCTGCCGGTTCACGTCAGCACGCAGGCGAACACCGTGAACGCGCCTGCGGCGGAATTGTACCGGGACATGGGCTGCGAACGGGTCATCCTGGCCCGGGAGATGAGCCTGGACCGGATCCGCGCGCTGCATGAAGCCCTGGGGGACAGCATCCAGCTGGAAACCTTTGTGCACGGCGCCAGCTGCATGGCCTATTCCGGCCGCTGCATGCTGTCCGCGTACCTGACGAGCCGCAGCGGAAACCGGGGAGAATGTGCCCAGCCCTGCCGCTGGCAGTATGCCGTGGTGGAAGAAAAGCGGCCGGGCGAATATATGCCGGTGGCGGAGGATGAACGGGGAACCTACCTGTTCTCCGCCCGGGATCTCTGCCTGCTGCCCCTGCTGCCGGACCTGTGCGAGGCGGGGGTTTCCAGCCTGAAGATCGAAGGCCGCATGAAGACCGAATATTATGTGGCAGTGGTCACCGGCGCCTACCGCAGGGCGCTGGACCTGCTGGCGCAGGGGCGGGAATGCTTTGAGCAGGCGCTGCCCGCGCTGGCGGAGGAACTGCAGTGCGCCAGCCACCGGCTGAGCGATACGGGCTTCCTGCAGGGAAACCCGGAAACGCCCGGGGAAGCGGAAGGCTTCTGGCAGAGCCGGGAATATGTGGCCCGGGTGGTGGAGGATGCCGGGGAGGACGGAATTGCCAGGCTGATGCTCAAGAACCGGTTCTTTGCCGGGGACGACCTTGAGCTGATGACCCCCGAGGGCATCCGCAAGGTCAGGGTGAAACCCTTTGTGCGGGAAAAGACAGGCGAAACAGTGGAAACGCTGGGCGTGGGCGGTGAAGTGATCCGGATGGAGCTGCCGGGCAGCCGCTGCGGGGATATGCTCCGCGGACCGGTCCGCAACCACCGGACGGAAACCACGCAGGACAGGCGGAACTGAAACGGATGATCCGGACGGAGTATTGAGATGGCGAAACTGAAACGGTATGAACTGTATGAGGGCGACGATGAATACATCCCGACCTCACTGCCCGGCAAAAGGCCGCTGGGCAGGGATGAGGAACTGAAAAAACGGGATGAATATGACCGCCGTGCTGCCGAGGAAGCGAAGAAGCGGCGCTATTTTGCTTCCAATGAGCAGGACGACGGCCTTGGCGCGCCTTCTACGCTCTTTGACGATTTTGACCGGTTTGAATCCCCGGCGCCGATGCGGACCGCCCGGCCGAAGTACAAGCGGAAACCGAAGCACAGCGGCGCCTGGGCGGCGGTCGCAATATTCTGCCTCATCCTGATCGCCGCTGCCGGCATTCTGGTGGCCCCGCAGGTAACAGGCATCCGGTACCGCTTTCTTCCGAACATCGCTTTCGTGAACGGCAACCTGATCAGCCTGGACGAAAACCGCCTGGATTACTTCAATAAGTGCAAGCAGGCAATGTACACGGACCAGATCTATGAGGGCGTGTATGTCGACAATGTGCATGTGGGCAAACTGACCAGGGCGGCAGCTGTCCAGGAAGTCTCCAAACAGCATAACGACAAGAAAAACGGTTTTGATATCACCATCGTTGTGGGCAACCAGAGCTGGCACGTGAACAATGAACGGGTGCCGGTTTCCCGGAACACGCAGGAAATGGTGGAACGCGCCTGGGCCCTGGGGCGGACCAATACCGCAAGCCTGGGCAGTGCGGTGACGCCCTTCCAGGAGAGGCTCGACCAGGCATCCGCCCTGAAGAGCAGCCCCCAGTCCTTTGCCACCGCAGTGGACTATGACCACACGGCGCTGCGGAACCTGACGGACGGCATCGTGAACTATGTCAACCGGGATCCGGTGGACAGCATGGTGCAGACCTTCGATTTCAACACAAAGACCTTCACCTTTACGGATGACAAGCCCGGTGCCTATATCAACCCGGACAACCTGTACAAAGACATATCAAAGCTCCTGGATGACGGCGTGACCAGCAGGGAATTCCGGGTGGTTCCGGAAAAGATCGCGGCGGAAGCAACCAAAACCGATATGATGAATAACTTCGGCTTGATTTCCGCCTATACCACCACAACCACCAAGGACAAGAACCGGAACACCAACATCCAGCTGAGCGCGCGGGCCATCAACGGCATCACCGTCCAGCCCGGGGAGACCTTCTCCTTCAACAAAGCCACCGGCGAGCGGACCGCCGCCAAGGGCTACAAGGAAGCGCCGGCCATCTCCGGCGGCCAGAGCAAGGACGAGGTGGGCGGCGGCGTCTGCCAGACCAGCTCCACCCTGTTCAACGCCGTGGCCCGGGCAGACCTGGAAATTGTTGAGCGCAATCCGCATGCCTGGCCTTCCCACTATATCGAGAAGGGCCTGGATGCCACCGTGAACTGGCCCGGCCTGGATTTCAAGTTCAGGAACAACACCAAACAGCCGATCTTCATCCTGGCCGGCTACAGCAACCAGAAGATCACCGTCAACATCTACGGCATGAGCCTGGGCGCGGGCGTGAAGATCGACCTGGAGAGCGAACTGCTCAGGGAAATCCCCAAACCGACAGAACCCAAATACGTGGTCAATACCAACCTGGCCCCGGGAGAAACCAAGCAGACCATCTCCGCCCGGAAAGGTTATGAGGTGGCCACCTGGAAGGTCTGGTACCAGGGCAACCGGGAGGTCCGGCGGGAGCTCCTGTTCAAAACCACCTACAAAGCCTACCAGGAAACGTACGAGTACAATCCGTAAAGCTTTCATTGCATCGGATATGGGATTATGCTATAATCCCCTCGATGCCGAAGTGGCGGAATGGCAGACGCGACGGACTCAAAATCCGGTGCCCTTAAAAGCGTGCGGGTTCAAGTCCCGCCTTCGGCACATAGAAGAAAACCTGTGGAATTAACATCCATAGGTTTTTTTATCGCCTGATTTATGACAACTGGCTTTTGTATGCTATCTTTTCCCTCATGGATGTCAATGCACAAATGATTGACAGTATAAATGAATGAATATACAATCACGGTATATTGGGTCTCCATTGTGCTAAATCTAAATACTATTACTCGGAAATCAACAAGACTCCAATGTTTCTCTTCTATAGCAAGGAGGTTTTTAACACTTCTTCGATGCGTTCGGAGATACCAAGCTTTGCATTCAGCAGAACGATGGAAAGTCAATTACGTTGATATCTTATTCTCTTGATCGTTTTCAGCATATAATTCATTTAAAGAAATCATACGGATTGAAAGTGCATAAAACATAGTAGTAATAAAAGGGGTAGGATTATGCCATTACAAACAAATAAGTTAACAGGATATCCATCCATTGATAAACCTTGGCTGAAATATTACAGGGGAAATGCCAATAAAAATGATTTTGAAGTTCCAGAGGGCAAAAGTGTCTATCGTTTTTTTGTAGAAAATGTTTTTACAAAACCTGAAAACATTGTCCTGAAGTACTTCAATACAAAAATATGCACCAAAGAATTTATGGCTTTGATCGAAGCCTGGGCTAAAGCATTTCGTGCTGTGGGAGTTAATGCAGATGAAATGGTACCCGTATATGGAACTTGGTGTCCGGAAATAGCTGCAATCTTTTTTGCGCTGAATGCGATAGGGGCTCATCCTTATTTTGAAAAACTGGATATTACTGAAAATGCGTTGCGTACAGAAACAGCAGGGGCTAAAGTTGGAGTTGTTTTTGAGCCATTGTGGAATGAAGTTGTAAAAGCTGTCTTTGGAGAAGAACGTTTCAAGACGATTTTTATAATTAGGCTTACAGATTCTATGAAATATCCATTGAAACTAATAGCAGGATTAATGAATAAAAAACATAATGGCGTTTTACAAGATAATAAGAAGTATATCTATAAACCGCAAGTTAAGGAACTGGCAAAACAATATAAAGGAATAATAGAAGAACCGTTCAAAAAGGACAGGATTGCTCTCATAACATCATCTAGCGGAACAACCAGTTCTCTTGTGAAAGGGATCATGGATACTAATGAAGGGGCTCTGGGAAACATACTAACAGCTACAGCTTCTGAACTAGGTTTTTTCGCTGGTAAAGATTGTCTCATTACATTGCCTCCAACAGCCTCCACTGCTATTAATTGTTTTTTTCTGTTGCCACTACTAAATGGTATATAAATAGAAAAGTTCATTGGAAACAATATGCAGAATCAATTTTGCCACGAAGAAGTAATATTTTGTGGCCTGAATTCGAATAAGAATATGTACATGCTCCCTATAATTCAAGTCCTTCCTTCAACACATATAAGAATCCCTGTGGAATCAACTTCCACAGGGATTTTCTTTTTATCTCTCTTCCCACTGCTCTCCGGCCAGGCCTTCCAGGATACAGCCGCAGGCCCAGGGCATCAGGGCAAACCAGGTGCTGGCCGGGGAACCGTCGGGATAGGTTTCGGTCAGGAGACCTTCGCTATGGCAGAACCGTTCGCTCATCCAGCCGGTTTTGCCGTAGTCATATTCCCCGTCCCGGGTGTTGCTGACCTGGCAGCTCCACAGCACCGTATCCTGCAGCCGGCTCCGGATGTAGGCGTCGTTCCTCTGGTTTGTGTAATACAGCAGCTCGTCAATCACGGAACTGGACATGGGATGGATATGCGGATTGCACACGGACGTGATGCTGCCGCCGCAGCTGGACCAGCCGATCCGGCTCAGCGGGGGCACCTTGATGGGGGAATTGTAGCAGAATTTGAACGTGAACTCATATTCCAGAGCATCCCGCAGATGATCCAGGAGTACCGGTTCGCCGGTCATTTCATGCAGCCAGCGGACGGCCTGGATATAGGCCAGGACGCCTTCCGAGTCTGTCTGTTTGTCGATATCCAGCGGCCCGCCGTAGCAGTCCATCCGGGAGATGAACGCCCGGTAATAGTACTGCTCGCTGCGCAGGAGGCCGACCAGTCCCCCGGTTTCCCCGGTCAGCGCGGCGTACATGGCAGCAGCGGCCAGGCACCAGGCCCCGGAAAGGGAGTCATAGCATAATCCCGCGCCGGTTTCCGCCGAGAAGATATACGGGTATTCCCCGTCGGTGTTCCGGCTCTGCTCCGTGACAAAGAGCACCTTCCGGGCATACTCCAGCCAGTCTTCGTGCGTTTCCCCGGCCAGCTCCCTTTCATACAGGTATCCCTTCAGGATCAGGTAGACGGCCTGTCCGACCAGGTAGGCCGCGTGCCCCGGCACCGGCTGCGCATCATACCACCAGCCCCGGTTGCCCCATACCCCGTCTATCTCCGCTGTGAACGGCAGGCCGTTCCGGAGGTTGATGCTTGTTTTGACAATATGGTCAATGCACTGCAGCGCCTGGGAGCGGTATTCTTCCCGTCCCAGCCGGAGGGCTGCCTCCAGCATCGGGACTGCAGCAGCCAGGCCGTTGGTCCAGGAAATGGAGGGGATCAGGCGGACTTCCTTGCTGTCCGGCTTGTCAAACACAAAACCTGCGTAGGCCTGGCTCTCCGGGAGCCAGGCGGTGCTTCCGACTGCCTCCATAATGGTCCGGACGGCGGTTTCCGGGGACTGGCACCGGCGCGGCGGCTCATGGTACATCCCGTACACGGTCCGCATTGCCGCATTCAGGCCGGTTTCCCCGTCTGCGGGATAGGAAAACTCCGCAACCGTGAAGGTGGCTTCCTCCCCGGGCTCCAGGGAGAAGCAGTTGCCGGAGAGCGGCGCGCGCGGGAAATAATGATGGGAGTCCAGGAAGAACCAGGGGGCGTTCTCATAGCCCAGGGTATAGCTGATCCGCTTTTCATCCAGGCTGCAGCCGAAACCGGCATACTGCAGCCATTCCCCTGTTTCCCCCGGTGCCCAGGGAATCACCCGGCCGTCTTTCTTCAGGTAATAGGGCGAAGCGCACAGCCCCGTGATCCGGTTCCCGGTGAAGGCGAACGCGGCAGGATGGGACAGGCGGTCGCTCCGGGTCATCCACCAGGAAGAGGCGGGGAAATCCGGTTCCCCTTTCCGCAGGCGCGGCGCCTTGCTGGAGGTCTGCAGCGGAGCGTCTCCCCGGTTGGTGCCGTAGAGGAATCCCGGCAGGAAAAAACGGGGCGATTCAGCCTCAAAGGACAGGTCCAGCCGGAGAATGCCGTTCCATGCCGTATCCCCGTCATTGCGGACGGTCACCTCATGCACCACCGGATCCGCCGCGGAGCCGTCTCCCCGCAGGACCCTGCATGCAACCGCCAGGTGACAGGTTTCCGGGGGCAGGTACCGCGGATCCTCCCGATCCGTCCGTGCCGAGAATGTAATCATCTTTTCTTTTTTCCTTTCAGTTTTCTCAACGCTTCTAACACCCTAACATACCCCCTTTTCCCAGTCAAGTGGACACCGGAGACGGTTTTTTGGAATATCGAAACAATTTTTCCTCCGGCCTGCGTCAGTATAAGTGAAAGGCTTCAAAAGCCGGAAATTATTAACAAAGGAGAATATACCGATGAAGAAGACCATTGCCCTGTTGCTCGCAACCATCCTGCTGGTGACCCTCATGGCCTCTGCGCTGGCGGGAGGGGATCCGGCCAAGTGCCCCCATACCCGCTGCGACTGGAAGGTCATAACTCCTGCTACCTATGAACATGGCGGAGTCAGCTGGTGGGTATGCCTGGATTGCGGAAAAGCATTGTATTTCAAGAATACTCCGCAGCTGGTGCGCCCGAGCCATGGCTATCATGGACCGACTCAGCACGACGACGACCACGACCACTGTGGCCACGATCATCCCTGATTACAGTGGCGATTACTGAATTATGCCCGGGCTGCAGATTGAAAAATACAGCCTTGTAATTTGCAGATTGTTTCCTGTATTATAAAGCCTGGCGTGTGTAAGATATAAGCGCAGACTGCGACAGGAGTGTGCGGGGAAGAAAAGAACGACGCAGATACCTGTTTCGGATGAATAATACGGGAGGGGAAAAGCAATGGAAGAGAAGAAAACTCCCTTGGAGATCCTCATCGGCGGGGTTGTGGTGCTTATCTTTGGAATTATCATATGTGTAAGCCCAGACAACACCACAATTACCTATTCCCATTCTTCCTTCGCAATGAATGATTCCTGGACCGGCATTGGCAGTGTGCTAATTCTGGTCGGTATGGTGATGATAGGCGTTGGTGCTTATCGTTACAGGAGTCAAAGCGAGGACGATGAGCCCGGACCTGCGGAGGACTTCTCGGAAAGGCTTGAGCATAAGGAAAAGCCGGCTCCGGCTCCGATCCCTGCGGTAAAAACGGTTGAAACGACCGTTGTGAAGAAGATTGTATACTGCCCGTACTGCGGTACCGCACAGAAAGAGGATTATACCTCCTGCGAAAGCTGCGGTGCGGGACGGAGAAAGTAACCACTGGTTCAAAGCATTGTTTTGCATCATAAAACCCCCTGCGGATACATGTCCGCAGGGGGTTTTACTGTGTCTGCTGCTGTTACCAGGTGTAGTTTTCGACATCCACCTTATCGGGATCGGTATGGGGAGCCAGGGTGGAGATCATCTTGACGGGCTTGTCATACCGGTTGAGAACATAATGGATCTCGCCGGGTTCGATATGGATCAGCTGGCCGGGGGTGAGATGGTTGACCACGCCGTCCACAATCACATCGACTTCTCCCTCCAGGATGAAGAAGTTTTCTTCCATGACATTGTGGTAGTGCGCCTTGAAATCCTGCCCCGGCTGGAACTGGACGATGGCGAAGTTCATCCTGGGCCCCTTCATCAGGTACTTCGGGCCGCTGTCTCCGAAACGGTATTCCCTTTCGTTTTCATGAATAATATACATATATGTTCCTCCAAATCTATATACTGGCAGATGACCGGCCAGTGGTTACTGAAGTCCGGGCGCCGCCCACATATACCGGGTGACTCCGGCATCGCTGAGGGCGAGCTGCGCGTCATATACCTTTCTCCATACCCCGTACATCCGGTCATAGACCTGATGGGCTTCCATGTCCGGCTCAAACACCCTGGCCCACTTCACCAGCCGGCGGGACGCGGAGCTGATATCGCTGTAGATGCCCGCGCCGTATCCGGCGATGATGGCGGCGCCGAGGGCGGTGGCCTCCCGGACAACCGGCACTTTCACGGGAATGCCCAGGACATCGGCCAGGATCTGGCACCAGATGTCTCCCTTGCTGGCACCGCCGGCAAAGACCACTTCACTGGGCGCTCCGCCGGTGGATTCACGAACAAGGTCCATGTGCCCCCGGGCGATCAGGGCGGTGTTTTCCATGATGGCCCGGTAGAAGGTGTACTTGTTGTACTTCTCCGCGTCAAAATCGAAATTGGTAAAGGTCGGGGC
>JAEEGL010735762.1_pt1 | contig 10900 bp, 3 predicted proteins | sample 9134231 | NCBI WGS metagenome assembly JAEEGL01 (sample SAMN16246548, study PRJNA631951) | gut metagenome | biome: gut microbiome; feature: rumen; material: fiber-attached | host: Bos | place: Iran: Karaj | collected 2018-10
TCCTTACATGACCTTTGCTGACAAGACCGATAATATCAATGGAACGACTCAAACCTGCGGATTTACATTCGGTAGTGCTTCAGATCCTTCCGGTACCATGTCATTCCATCAGCAACTCACTTCCGATGGATTTTACTTTGAAGGAGTTGATCCTAATGGAGCTAATCCTCCCAGAATCGGTATAGGCGCTCTCCATAAAACACTTCAGGGAATGGATAAGGACTATGAGTATACGTTCAAGTATTTTGCTGAAGAAGTATATGAGAGAACTGTAACTGAAGAGGGCGGCGGTAAAGCTATTTATCAGGTGGATGATACAAACACTCTTTGTAATTTTGACAAAGATGAGTCTACCGGCGTTATTAAATCTCTTTCATTTCCTGAGAAATTCGGTCCATATCATATTTCTTCCATAGGTCCTCAGAAGTTTAAGGATCTTTGTACTCTTGAAACCGTTACGCTTCCTTCTACCATTGAAAGTATTGGAGATGAGGCTTTTAAAGGATGCCATAATCTGAAGTTCGTTTATTTTGGAAATCCTAATGTTGTTATCGGAAGAAATGCATTCCTTACCCAGGTAATGGTAAGCGATCACATGTCTAATTGCTCAGGGTATTCTTCAACAGGTACTCCCGGCAAGTTGTATTTTGTATTCAACTTTGATTTTGATATTGATACTGTAGAGTTCACTGATTTTTCACCGTTTAATTATGCAATGAGTGATGACGGAATCTATTCGCATCCTAATCAGACTCAGAGCTACCCTACGGTAATCAGTGGTTTCCCTTCATTACTTGAAATCAGCTACAATCAGACCAAGAATTGTGCGGAGTTGGTTAAATTCCCCACTCCTTCAACCCTTAGCACTGATTACAAAATTAATGATAATAATCCTAATGCCGGAAGCAGATCTACGGATCCTGACGGTTATCTTACCGTTGAGCAGTATGATGCAATACAGCATTATATAAACGGCGGAGCAACCAATCCTACAACTCAATATGATTATGAGATAAAAAACAGAGTTCAGACTTTGACTATTCCCAGAGGAGTCAGATCTATTAAGGACGGATTATTTGATACCCTGACCGGTTCCGATAAAATGGCTGTCAACTCCAAAGGACTTACGGAGATTGATGTCGATTATACCGTTGATGCCAATGGAGCAGTTACATTTGTCGCTGCAAATTGTGACTTTGCCGGAAGCGACAATTTAACCGGTTTGACATTGTCGGGAGATTCGGCATTGGCAATTCCTGATTATGCTTTTTATAATTGCGACTATTTAACCTCTATATATACTACCCAGCCAATTAATAAAATAGGTGAAAAGGCGTTTGCTGAATGTGACACTCTCAAGAATGTTGAGATGTATGGTGTTACTGAGATTGGTGATCATGCATTTTACAATGATTACTCATTGACAGATGTTAAGTTTGACAGGAGTGTAAGTACCATAGGACTTGCTCCCTTTAGAGTAAACCAGTATAACCGTTCGACCGGAGTTACCGATACCACTCACACGTCTGCACTCAGCAATGTAGATTTCCAGGATAATTCTACATATAAGACCGATAACGGAATTATCTATCAATTGGATTCTGCTGGAAATAAATATAAGCTTATCGAGTTCCTGCCCGGTAGAAGTGCGGGTACTGTTCAGCCCGGAGAGACAAAAGGCGTTAATGAGATTGCACCGGAAGCATTTGCCGATACCGGAGTTAATGTAGTTAATCTTGAAAATGCTTCATTTGACTCCCTTCCCGATTATGCCTTTGAGGATACTCCCGATCTTGTATCCGTTACCTTGCCCCAGGCTTGTGGCTGGATTGACGATTATGCATTCAAAGGATCTAATATTAAGAACCTTACCGTAATGAATGATAATCTCAGATTTTCCAGTATCGACCTGGTAAGGACCACAATGACCGATACAAACGATGATTCTACGGATCATGGTGTTTCCAACGCGGCAAATGAAAAGCTGACCGTATATGCTCCTGCGGAAACCGATGATTCCGGCAATGTTATAAATGAATCTCAGGCATATAAGGATTTCAAAAAATATAAATATAATGTTCAGCCTTATGCTCCCATTAAGCATTATTACGTAACCTATTATGATTTCGAGAATGAGAATGCTACTAAGGCAACACTCATGTTCACCGATGAGTACATTGAGGGTGATCAGGTAATTCTCCGTGATCCCAATATGGATGCGGATAACAGCCACGCAACTCCCGGATTTGCATTTGAGCATTATTATAACCTCTACGATACAGAGGATACTTACGGATGGAGATACAGTTTCACCATTAGTTCCGATCTGACCATCGTTGCTAAGTATAAGGGACTCAACGAATCCTATACCGCAGTGTTCTATGACACCGATCCCGAGACCGGTGCAACAGGAGCAATGCTCATGGATAACGTTCCCGTACTTACGATGGAAGATAATGGCGTGACCAAGTATTACATTAACGCCAACCAGATTGCATATCTCGCGCCTGCCGCCAAGAACGGCTATACATTCCAGACCTGGACCAAGATTGATCCCAGAGACGGAATACTCTTTACACTTGATCAGGTAGAAGAGAAGAACGGAGTAATATACTTCTATGCGAAGTATAAGTCCGGATCAAACGGCGGTAACGGAGGAAACGGCGGAGATACCAATACCCATTACGCTAAGTATTATATGCCTGACGGAACTACGCTCTATACGCAGATCGAAGTAAAGGACGGAGATACTGCTTATAACATCAAGGTGCCCGACGGATATACCGGATATGAGTGGTCGCCCGATCCTACAGCTACCGTTCTGACCTCCGATCAGAGATTTGTGCTTGTTCCTTCGGAAGGTAATAACAACGGTGCGTCCAATAAGTACACCGCAACTTATTACTTTACCGACGGTGTTACCGTATACCAGACCCTTGAGATAGAAGCAGGAGGAACTCCTCCAGACCTCATGATGCCTGCAGGATATAAGCAGTGCAAGTGGTCACCCGATCCCACAGCCGTAACCATGGATAAGAATATGAGATTTACCATGGTTGCAAATCCCGACTATCAGGGATCCGATGACAGCTATAACGGACCTTACTATACCCTTACCGTTGTAAACGGTTCGGGTTCCGGTAGCTACAAGCCCGGAGCACAGGTTGTTATTGTAGCAAATGATGCAAAGCAGGGAACCGTGTTCAGCAGCTGGACCGTTACTCCCGCTACCACAGCAATTGCTTCCAAGGGCTTATCTGCAACAGTTATTACCATGCCTACCGAGAATGTTACCGTTACCGCTAACTACGTAAATTCAACCAGCGGAAATAATAACAACGGTTCAAACGGTTCCGGATCAGGCGGAAATAATAACGGAAACAATAATTACTGGCCTTCAACCGGTAACGTTGCAAGAAGCAGCGGAACCACGGTCGTAATCGAGAAGAACGGACTCTCCAATACCGGAGTTGTATCTGCTACCGTAAACGGTTCTACCGATAACTTCACCATTAAGATCACTCAGAGCCAGACTGCCGAGAAGCAGATCCTTGATGCGCTTCTCAAGAAGTATGGCACCGTGGATAACCTTGTTTACTTCCCTATGGACATCAGCCTCTATGATGCAGCGGGAACCACTCAGATCCACGATACTTCGGGACTTACCATAACGATCACGTTACCTCTTCCCGATTCCATGATCCAGTACGCTGCAAATAACAAGGTTGCTGTTGTTACCAACGGTGAGATCGACGGTCTTAATGCCAAGTTTACGACCATTAACGGTGTGCCTTGCGTAACATTTACATGTACCCACTTCTCGCCTTACGTCATCTACGTCAACACCGTAGAACTGACCGCAGGATCGGACGGAAACGGCGGATACGGAAACGGAAATCTTGATAATACTCCTAAGACCGCAGATATCCATCCCAAGTGGTTCGTATCAATCGCGCTCTTTGCGATTTCGATAGTTCTCTTCCTGATGAAGGATAAGAAGGTTGCTAAGCCCGTTAAGGCTAACAACGGTACAACAGGGACAAACAGAAACGTAAGAAGATAGTGAATCTGTAAAGGATTTCAGATGAAAAGAATCAGAAAGCTGTTGGGAGTGATCCTGATAATATTCGCTTTACTCGTGCTGCAGCTTCCTCCTCTGGGGGCGGATGCTGCATCCGTCCCCGAGTTTTCTATATCGGGGTCGGGAACACTCCTTTCTTACAATGGAACACGTACAGAAGTAGTCATTCCTTCTACCGTAATCGAGATTGCTACGGATGCTTTCAGGGATAATGATAAGATCCGTAAAGTAACGATCCCGAACAGCGTTAAGAAGATTAATGAGTATGCATTCTGGGATTGCGATAACCTTGAGACGGTAGTGATCGGATCCGGTCTTACCAAGATCGATGATTTCGTGTTTGCCAATTGTATGGGACTGGTTTCAATCTCAATCCCCGCAAACGTTACTTCAATCGGAATCTATGCTTTTGAAGATGATGTAAATCTCGAATCTGTTACCATAACCGAAAAAACTCATATAATCCATGACTCTGCCTTCGACGGATGCTATAAGCTTGTTATTTTTGCACCCGAAGGCTCTTATGCATGGGAATATGCCAAGGGATTCTATGTCAGACAGGCTCAGTTCCCTGTTTACGAAGATACTGGAATGATGGATGATACCGATACCGTGGATACGGATGATAATAATGCTTCCGAAGATGTATCCGGTAATGATTCTTCCTCGGATGATGCCGAACCCTCAGAGGAACCCGGTGCATACACTACGCAGTATGAGATCACTCAGAGACCTGACGGCACCTATACTGCGGTTGCTTATAATCAGAATCCCAATATCTACGGTGAGACACATGTCGTAGGAAATTCCGCTGTTGTATTTATGGATAATTCCGCACTTCATGTTATCGAAGGAAGTCCCGCACCCGATCCGTCTGTTGATACTCCTGCAAATATTCCCTCAAATACCGTTATCTATTCCTCATCGATCCCTAAATACACGATCGTTGATTCTACGATAGTAGCCGACAAGGCATATTACATGTCGGACGACCTTGAGAATATGAGCCTTCCTACGGGCATTTCCGAGATAGGCCAGTTTGCTTTCGCAAGAACGGATGTTGTATCCGTAACTCTTCCCGATGGTGTGGAGACTATCGATTACGGTGCATTCTATCATTGTCCCAGACTTGGAAGCGTAAGCCTTCCGCAGAGCATAATGAAGATCGAACCCTATGCTTTCTCCGGAACTCCCTGGGTAGAAGGTTTCCTGGCAACCGTAGGAAGTATTAATAATAATCTTGATGACAAGCTTAATGCATCGGACGGAGATTTCCTCGTAAGCGGCGGAGCACTTATCGCATACAGAGGTCACAGTTCCAACGTAACAGTTCCCTCGGGAGTAAGGATCATTGCTGCCGGATGCTTTAAAGATAATACTTCAATGAAGACCCTTTCCCTTCCTTCTTCGCTTATCAGCATAGGAGAGGAAGCATTTATGGGATGTACAAATCTTGAAGAGGTTTCTTTTGGCGGAAATGAAACCGAAATCCTGGACAGGGCATTTGCGGGAACCAAGGTCAGCGTTAAGGATAAGCCTGACAGGATCTTAAACGTCGGAGTCGGTGCATTCGATGATCTCAATACTGCTACAGGCCTTAATATCACCTATGAAGAGACAACCCAGAGACTTTCTAATTCAGGATACAGATCATCCGTTGAGGATAAGGACAACGCAGGAGTTACCGTAACCGGTCATGACGGATGCATTGCTTATCTTGACGGTGCCGACAGGGCATTTACACTGAATATTACCCCGGTAGAGTCTTCCGAAACATTTGACGCTGCATTGAACAGGGCGAATGATTTCCTTAACGGAAAATACAATGGAGAAAAGGTATTGTTTGATCTTACTCTTACCGAATCTTCGAATATTCCCATTACTAAGCTCGGAAACCAGGGACTTGAAGTTGCGATACCCGTTCCCGATATTTTGGCAGGTAAGAAGCTTATCGTTCTTACCGTGGACAGAAACGGTCAGCTTGAAGATATTCCCGTTACCATTGTTGATAATAACGGTACTTCCTATGCCAGATTTACTGCTTATCATCTGTCAGTATTTGCTTTAACTGCAACGGGGGATGAACTTACCGATTCCGAGATCCTTACCTCGGATGTTACACTCAGAGCAAATTCGGGCGGACCTGCAACCGTTGCAACCGATAATTCTTTTAAGGGCAGGATGATGTCCGTAAGTTATGCAAGATGGATCGTTTGCGGAATGCTTGTTTTGTCAGGTCTGTTTTTAATCCTTATCAGGAAAAAAGTTTGATGAATAAGAAGACGTATTTTATAATTCCCGTATCATTTATCACGGCCGCATTTCTTGCTGCCGTGATTTTTGTAGTTTCGGGGATTTATCCGGGAAGTGAGAGGACTCTTCTTATCTTCGACATGAAAGAGCAGTTTGTATCCTTCTATGCATATCTGAGCAGGGTGGACAGTTTATCGGATCTTAAATATACATTTGAAGGATCCCTCGGAACACCTCTTGCAGGACTTATTGCTTATTATCTTGCATCACCCTTAAATCTCATCTATCTCTTATTCGATGTAACACATCTTCCCGATGCGATTGTGCTCGTTGATATCCTAAAGATAGGTTTTATAGCTGCATCATTCGGCATATTTGCGCTTTTTAAAGAAGTTAAGGAACCTCTTAAGGTTCTTATGCTTTCCCTTTGCTATGCACTTTCATCGGCAGCAGTTACGTTTTTTATCCTGCCGATGTATCTGGATACACTTTTCTGGCTTCCTCTTATCGCGGTAAGTTTGGATAAGATGCTTATGTCCGAAGTGTTTAAGAAGAGCATTAAACCCGGACTTATCTATTCAGCTCTTTTATTCCTTTGTATATTGACTCATTATTACTCGGCATATATGGTATGTCTGTTTCTGGCTATGTATGCTGTATATGTTCTTTCGGACTTTAAGATAACTTTTAAAAAGGCATTTTTCAGATACATCCGGTTTACTTGTTATTCCCTGGTTTCATCCTGCTTTGCCCTATTGATCCTTATGCCCGTGGTAAGAGAACTTCTTAGCGGAAAAGTGTTTGATTCCGGTGTTTATTCAGACGGAAGATTCTTTGTGATTTCACTTTCAGCGCTTCTTAAGCAGTTTATATGCGGATCTTTCGGCGGTCTTTACAGCGAAGGAGGACCTTCGATCTATTGCACGCTTATAATGCTCGCCCTTGCCGTTTATACCCTTGGTAAAAAGAAAACCGGAGCAGGCAAATATGTATCTTGCGGTGCGCTTACGCTTTTATTTCTCAGCTTTTATATCAGGCCTTTGTATCGCATATGGCACATGTTCAGGGATCCCGTGGCTTATCCCCACAGATTTGCTTTTATATTCGTTTTCTTCGTAATGGTTCTTGCAACAGAAGGAATTTGCTGTATCAAAGCAAAGACTTCGCTTCAGGGAGCAGTACTTGGCCTTATATCATGTCTCCTTATATTCAACGGATACAGACAGATTGATATGGAGCTTAAGACACTTCCCTGCGCAACGCTTTCGGATTACAGATTCTTTATCGATACCACATCGGATCTGGTGCAGTATGCACAGGAGGATTCCCGTAATCTTTGTCGTATTTCGAAAGACTACGAATTTACATCTTCGGATACGATGCTTCTCGGTTTTAATGGACTGGATTTTTTCTCTTCCTCATATGATCCGGATATGCTCAGACTATATAAAGATCTCGGACTTCTCCAGTATCATTACAAGGCATGTGATGAAGGTACGACCATTCTTACGGATATGCTTTTTGGTGTTGATTATATGATCCATAAGGGACATGCTGATTACGGATATGAATATCTGACATCAAACGGTTTTTCCAGTTTAAGCAGGAATCCTTATTCACTAGGGCTCGGATATTTGGTGGACGGATCGGCGGTTTCTTTTGACGCGGACAAAGCATTCGGTCAGGATCCTTTTGAGAATCAGAATCTGTTTCTTAATACGGTTTTGGGAGACAGTGAGACATATCTTGAAAAGCTTGAATATAAAGAATATGTCAAAGACGATCCAACAGCCGGATTAAACCCGGGGGTGGGAGGTTCTGAAGCAGAAGAGAGCGTCATCAGAGAGATAAGATTTACTGCACCTGCAGGTAAGAATATATATCTGAACTTTGCACTGCTTAATGAATCTGAACTTGATTATGAGAGTAAGGCAGAAGCTCATACAATTATTGTTACAATGGATGATTCCATAATCGCAGTATTTTCGGGTTATCAGAAATCATACAATATCAGACTGGGAAGATTCGATGAGGATAGGGATCTTACCGTGGTAGTGGTTGGAACCAAGGAATACAGAGAACCTTTTGTGTACGCCCTTGATGGTGATTCTATCGATAGAATATATGACAGCTTATCGGATTCGATGTTTGAGATCACCAGGATATCGGGGGATTACATTGAAGGCCGAATTTCGGCCGAGAAGGAAGGCATGTGCCTGCTCCTTACAATTCCATACTCTGATGATATAGAAGTCTTTATAGACGGAAATAGAGCAGATACCTGCAGATTTGCCGGCGCACTGCTTATGGTGCCCGAAATTGAAACAGGAGAGCATAGCATAGAGATAAAATGGTGATAAAATGGGGACGGTTCTTTTTTTGGCATTAAAAATGCCAAAAAAAGAACCGTCCCCATTTTATCACTTATAAGTTACATAAATTTCTTTTTCGGTTCCCAGCTCGAAGCATCCGATTCGGCTTGATCTTGAGTTGAGGGCCATTCCGCAGTCGAGATCGACTACATCGATTCCGCCTCGTCTCTGTAGTCTGCAGATCTTACCTCTTCCCTTATCATCCATACAGCCGAGCCTTTGTGTAAATACATGTCCGACGATGTAGGTATCATCCGGATATGCAAACCAGTCGTGCTCGAGCATATCGATGGGAGGTCTGTCATCTACGAGAGAATCCCAAACTACCGACTCCGCATCGACAAGAGCATCTTTATAGAAGAGCTCTTTGCCGAATTTGTATCCCACGGAGTAGGAGTGGGAGATGTGATAATGCTTATCGCCTACCGTAACTCTCTTGATAAGTCTCAGACTCTTAAGATAATCCATGATCTTATCCTGGGTTTCTTTTTCGAGTCTGCAAAAAGCATTATATGTAGGCTTTCCACCGTTGGCGGGATGGAACCAGAGGTCGACGGGAGTGAATGCTTCACCCAGATCTTCTTTCTTGGTCTTTCCTTCCGACTCGTTCTTGCGGATGTAATCAATGGCCTCGATCATCATGTATTCGTGATTTCCGAGGATCATTTCGGCATTTTTGCGTTGCATGACATCAAGGATGATCTTAAGACCATCCCTTCCTCTGTCAATAACGTCACCAACAACATATAAATAGTCATCATCAGAAAACTTAAGTTTATTGAGTAACTTAATATATGTGCTGTAATGACCATGTAAGTCGCTTATAGCATAAATGCCCATTACTTATGATATCCTCTTGATGGAATCACTGCTGACGCAAATAACCGGTCTGATTCCGCAACGTTTATTAAGCATCCAGTTTTCGGGTCCTTCACGACCGATTAACTGACCGAAGCAGTCTTCGCTGGCAAGAAAGGACATATCCTTGGAGAACTGTCCTCTTGATCTTAAGCCGAAGCAGGGAACAAAATCCGGATCCCTGGGAATAGCGGCGGTGTACTGCGAAATGGGTGCCGTGCAATATACGTTGTCTTTATTTTTCTTGGATCTGTCAATACGATCCTTGGAAGTATCGAAACCGTAATACAGCTCGTCAAGAGACGGAATATATACCTTGTCATTGGTATATCTGTCGTCAAGGGCTGAGGTAGGAGTGGAGATCTTGGTGAAGTGAAGTTTGATCTTCTCCTGAGCAGAGAACGCCATATTGATGAAAGCTGAATTGAGCCATGCTCTCAGCTTGGAATCTCCCCAATATATACCTGTCTTGACCTTAATAATGTCTCTGTCGGAATACTTCAGATATGTCGTGCCGTTGAAGGGCAGATAATCCAAAATGTATTCACTTATAAGAGTTGTTCTTCCCTTTGAATCATTAACGACTCTCCAGGGAATTGCATTGTATTTAAAGTATTTGTATCCGTCCTTGACTCTGCCGTGTTTCAGATTGAAAACGCCTGAGAGGAAATTGCTGCTTTCCTTACCTTTGGCATTCTTATAAACGGGGAGACGATAGTACTTTTCCTCGTTTACTATTGCCGTATTGTTTTCATCATATTCAGCACATTCGATATCACTGGTAATATTCTCCGCAGTGATCTCGTTCATGGGATATGAACCGAACCATACTCTTCCGTCATGATCCATGACTATTACACGGCGCTCTGCAACTGCTTCCTGTGCATGTGACTGCTTGGAAGTACGGCGGATGGAATAGAGGTCATAATAAAGCTCATCGATTGACTGCTGTCTGTCCTCGGGTTTCATTGAGAGGCCCTTCATGATGGCTTCGCCGATACCGGGATCAAGATCGATGTTATAGCTGTTTATGGGTGTTATGAGATCGTTCTCTTCTCGCTCGATGGCAGACTGGGGAATATCTCCGGTACAGAGATAGTAGAGAGTGGAACATATACCGTAGATATCGGTCCAGGGACCCTGTTCGGAAACGCGTGAGAACATCTGCTCCGGAGGAGCAAATCCCCATTTACCTAAAAAGTCCTGCTTGGACTTGGCCCCCTTTTTACGGGAACCGCCGAAGTCAATCAGTTTGATCGACCCGTCCTTATCTATCATGATATTGTCGGGGGATACGTCTCTGTGGATGAGTCCGGACTGGTGAAGATCTCCGAGA
>JAEEGL010810530.1_pt1 | contig 10900 bp, 11 predicted proteins | sample 9134231 | NCBI WGS metagenome assembly JAEEGL01 (sample SAMN16246548, study PRJNA631951) | gut metagenome | biome: gut microbiome; feature: rumen; material: fiber-attached | host: Bos | place: Iran: Karaj | collected 2018-10
AACACCCGACGCAGGTCGCCATGGCTCCCGATGACGCACCGGATCAGCGGCTGAGTCTGTATATACCGGATCACGCAGATTCCCATTCCCCCATGATTTTCTTTGTGAAAAACTGGGGATGGAAGGTCAATGCCTATCAGCTGCGGCATCAGGTAGAAGATGGAAAAGCCTATGCTTCCAATGCGGACCATGATCTGATCGGAAAACTGATGGCAGAGGGTTACGTCCTGGTCACCTATGGCTGCAGAAGCAGGGGAGACCGGCCGACAGCGGAGGGAAAGTATATCAGCCACGCCCCGGCTACGGTAACCGATACGAAAGCTGTGATCCGCTATCTGCGTTACAACCGCGATCTTCTTCCGGCCGGTGATCCGGAACGGATTGTGATTACAGGGACCTCCGGGGGCGGAGCACTGTCCACCATTATCGGCGCCAGCGGAAACCACGCTGATTTTTTCCCGTCCCTGTACGAAATTGGCGCTGCCGGTATCGAAAAGGAAGGAAATGCCTATCGCTCGACCATCCGGGATGATGTTTACGCAGTGATCGCCTATTGTCCGATCAATGACCTTCGGGAAGGGGACGCGGCTTATGAATATACCTACGGGGAGACGCGCCGCAGACTCGTCCGGGAAGGGCTTCCGGCAGTTGACGAACGGACCGGCCTGACCTTTCAGGATCCGTTCACGGAAAGCTATACGCCGGAATTCATGCTGGAAGCCAGCGAAGCACTTGGCAGGCAGTACGGCAAATATGTGAATTCTCTTCAACTGAAAGACGAGAGCGGAATCCTGATTACCGGAGACGGACTGCGGGAAAAAATCCGGGCGCTGCTCAATGCCGGTTTCCGGAAGGCTTTTGAAAAAGTCGGCGGAGAAAGGATGCGGGAGGATCTGGCCGGTAACGCGGAGTATTCCGGACAGCGTACGACACGCATGTTCAACAGCAGATCCGCGGACTGGGAGGATCCGTTCTCCCGGGATGCAGACGGCGCTCCCTATCTGGCAGATGAAGCGGCATTGCAACGATATCTGTATTTTGTGGCCCGAAATCAGCCTTTGAAGGTAGTATGCGCCTTCAGCAACCTCGGCCTGGGAGAGCGGGGGCTGGCTTCCGTTTCCGGTTTTCATGAGGATACGCTCTACGGAACGACGGATCAGGCATACTGTCCCTTTGAATTCTGGTCCTGGAATCACAACAGGCAGGAAGGGACCGGGGTCGGCCGGAACAATACCGGGCTGGACTTTGAGGAATATCTGAAAACGGACGCCGGTCAGCTTCTTCAGCTTCAGCTGAACACCACCACACCGATTCACTATCTGCCAGGAGAATGCGGAGCTGAGCCGGACATCTGTGCCCACTGGTATGTCCGCCATGGCCTCCGGGACCGGGATACCAGCTTTGCGCTGCAGACGGTACTGTATCAGGCCCTGCGGAACAACCGGAAGGTCCGGAACCTGAATTTTGCCCTGACGTGGCTGCAGCCCCACAGCGGAGATTATGACGTGCAGGAAGCTTATGCCTGGCTGAAGTCCATTGAGGCACCGTTCATTTCAAAAAATATTTCAAAAGAATGACAGATTTTAGTTTCATTTTAGGAAGGAGGTGCATAATCAAGATGTTCCCGGAAGGGAACGAGAAAAATACGAAGGAGTGAACCAACCATGAAAGGAATGAAGAAGTTAGCAACCATGATGCTGGCGATGATGCTGGCGCTCAGCCTGTGCGGCTTTGCCGCGGCGGAGGGAGAAACGGACAGTACGGCCGGCGCGGCCAGCAGTGCCGCGGCGGATGCCCTGAAGGAAGCGGAAGAGAAAAGCCAGGCGCTGAATGATGCGCTGACTGCGTACAAGGCAGCGAAGCAGGAGAGCCGGAAGCAGGCACAGCTGGCCAGCCTGAAGGAAGAGCTGGACGGATACGTCGCTGCGGGATCCTTGACCCAGGAGCAGGCGGATCTGCTGCTGAGCTACTATGCGGAACAGCTGGCCCAGAATGCCAGCGGCATGGGCGGAGGCCGCGGCGGCAGGGGTATGCGGAACGGTCAGAAGGGTACGCGGAACGGACAGAATATCCAGAATGGCCAGAATATTCCTCAGAACGGCTTCGGCCGGGGCGGGAAGCACGGCAGAATGAATCAACAGACTCCTGCGGCACCGCAGAACGGCAACAATACGGTGACACCGGAAGGAACCGGGATCTGAAGATACAGGATCCTGATCACAGGCGCCATCCAACAGGATGGCGCCATTTCCATGCATTTCCGCAGCGTTCATGGCCCGGCGGCAGACGGAAAGATCCATCTTATTATTGCGTTTTCGGCAGAGAAAGGTAAAGAACGGGAAGGACAAGAAACGTTACCGATTTGTTCCGCTGCTGCGGTATAAATCAGAACTGCAGGGGCAGGAAGCTCGCCAGAACGGCCAGCAGGACTGCCGGAAGCAGATTTGCCACGCGGATCTTTTTGCCCCAGATCAGATTGATTCCCACACAGAAAATCAGGACATTCCCGACCAGGGAAAGATATCCCATGGCGCTGTCGGTCAGGATGGGACGGAGAACTCCGGCCAGCAGCGTGATGAGACCTTCCCAGAGAAAAACCGGAATGGCAGAGAAAATACAGCCCTTTCCGAGGGAGGCGGTCATCACCATGACGATAATCAGATCCAGCACCGATTTGGCACCCAGGGTGGACCAGTCCCCGGCAATTCCGTCCTGCAGCGCGCCGACAATGGCCATGGCGCCGATGCAGACAGTCAGGGAAGCGGTGACAAAGCCGTTCACAAAGCCGCTGTCCCGGGCATTGCCGGTTTTCCGTTTCAGCCACTCGCCGAAACGCTCGAATAAGCTTTCGATATTCAGCAGTTCCCCGATCAGGCCGCCCAGCGCCAGGCAGATGATCACCAGCATGGCTCCGCCATCCGGGAAAAGATCATTATGGAGCATGTAGTTCATGGCGGCGGAGATTCCGATAAACAGGGTTCCGACCCCGCAGGCCATGGTGAGGGTTTCCTGATGCCGGTCCCGGAGGCGCTTCCCGAAAAGCAGACCGCCCAGGCCCCCGAAAACGATTGCTGCCGTATTAATCAGCGTACCAGTCATGAGCATTCACAGCCTTTCCATCCCAAACGGGAATCCGGGAAGGATTATAGTACGGGAAAGGCCAAAAGTCTAACCGGCAGGGGAGTATTCCTTTACAGTTCCTTTTCCATCCGGACGCAGCGGAAGGTTTCGCCTTCCACGGCTTCGCCGCGGATTTCATAGCCCATCTGCAGATAGAAATCAATTTTGTTGTCACGACTTTCCAAGACGGTTTTCGTGAAGCCCAGCTCTTCCGCCCATTCCTCACATTCCCCGACAACCATTGTTCCGATGCCCTGATGCCGGTACTCGGGCAGAACGACCACGCGGCCGATCATCATGGTTTTGTGATCCAGCGGATACATCCGCGCCGTGGCGACCGGGAAGCTGTTATCCGTTACGACGATATATTTTGTATCAGGCGTGTCATGTTCGTCAAACTCCTGCCGGAGCGTGATGTGATGCTTTTTTGCCATGGCCTGGATCCGGACGTAATACGCTCCGGCCTGCTGCCAGGTTTCCGTGGCGCGAATGACGGCCAGACCGGGCATATCCTCCATTTTCGCGATATATGATGAAAAGAATACATATTCACCGATCTGAAGGCCTTCCTCTTCGCGGCCGAATTCATGCAGGCAATAGCCAACCGACAGCCATTCTGCCACCCCGGTGAAGATCCGGCCGTCCGTATCCGTGAGACGGATGAGCTTATGATCATAGCTGGACAGGTTCATCGCTTCAGCACCTCGTCAAAGCATCGTTTGGCGGAATTATACAGGGGAATTCTTCAGGTTGCAACAGAAAAAGGGCAATTCAGCGAAACTCCGGCCGGAGCCGCTTTTACAGTCAGCCATTCCCGGTTCCAGGCTGCCTTATTCCTCCAGCAGGTCAAAATAGATCTTCGCGGCCAGTTTCCGAACCTTTTCAACATCGGCATAGATCTGGCTTTTTTTGAGGCCAAGCGCCTTTGCGATCTGCGACGGACATGTATTTCCGCTGAACAGTTCCCGGAAAATCAGACCGTACTTCGGACGGATTTTCGCAAGGCGCCGGATCATGATATCCACCATCCGGGCAACAGATTCCTCATCGAGACGGGCCGCCGCCAGTTCCCCTTCATGCGGAGCCGCCAGCCCTTCCCCATCAAACCCGACGCCGCCTTTCGCGCGCACCCACAGGAGCGCCTCGAAGCATGCAGGCGATAAGGCCTCACGGCAGAAGGCGGAAGCGAACTCACAGTCGCGGCATTTCCGGTTTTTCTCCAGACAGTGAACATAATCCCCTTTTCCGTTCACCAGCCAGCAGCGGTCCTTTCGCTGTTCCGCCTTCGATTCCGTTTGCTGCATCCGTTCAAACTCCTCCGCAAAAGCCCGGGGGACAGCGTATACAGCGCAGGGATAAGCGCGGCCGCCGAAGCGGTGATAACGAATCTGGATTTCCGGATTCAGGCCGCGGGTTTCAGCCACGGTTTCCGGATTGATCCGCACATATACATTGACGAGATCTTCATTCTTTTCTTCAACGTTCCGAACGATATTCTGTTTTTCCATGGATTGTCTCCTTTCTTTCTTCCCAGGGGAAAAAGCAGAGACAATCCATCGGCCTGTCCGTTTTTCATCTGGTCATCCTCCTGATTGCTCTGCAAGCCAGGGGTGACCAGCCGATCGCGCAGCCGGCACCGAATTTCTGAGTCGGCTGACCGGGTGTGCGATACTCCCTCTTTCACCGTCGACTGATCCAGAGGACATCCCAATCAACCTGTAAACATGGATGAAGACAGCCCCAAAGCTGTACTCATCTGAAAAAAACAGGGGCGGACAGAAGCAGGCTGTTCGCCTTTTTCCATCCGCCCCCTAACGGGCCTTCGTTATCCCCCAATGGATAACGGTTCTGATATTCAACTCCGGGTTTCCGGTTATTCCGGGTTTTGCTTTCCGCGCAGCTTCGGGCGCTTTTTCTCCAGTTCAAAGACATCATAGGTGCCATCGTAGCGTCTCCGGATCTCGGCGTCATTGCCACGGCAGGTAATCTCCAGCACGAGCTCGTACGCCTCGCCAAGCAGGGTTTCAAAGCTTCCGGTCTGATTATTCATGATCTGTTCCTCCTGAATCATTCTCAACAAACAAGGACACAACACAGCGCGGGCAGAAAAAAGGCGGCTCCGGGGAAGGGCGGTACTTATACGCACCGCTCAAAGGAAAAAAAACTGCCGCCTGCAAATGTACACCCCCTCTCCTTCGTGAATTTCACGCTGGTAACTTTACGCACCAAATCATAGCACAGATCAAATCCCCTGTCAACCGGTTTTCAAAAAAATGTTGCCTAAAAGTACCAAGTGTGCTATAATCCCTTACAGGACAAGGAAAGGAGGGTGAAAGATGGCGGTAAACTACGATGAAACCATGGGCCAGGTCATCAAGCGGAAACGCCAGCAGATCGGCATGAGTCTCCGTGAACTTGCCAAAGAGGCCGGAGTCAGCCATGTAACCATCATGCGAATCGAAGACGATAAATTCAACATGGTGGATCCGGCCATCCTGACAGCCATTGCGGAGGCGCTGCACCTGGACCGGCTGTTCCTCCTCTCCCTGAACGGCGCCGGGGTCCAGGATGAAGATATCCGAATCATCGCGCGGGCCGCGGGGAAAATGAGTCAGGAACAACGCCGGCAGATGCTGGATCTGCTTCGGGGTTCTTTTGCGGAAGCATTCCGGAATACCGGAAGCGACGATCTGGATGATACCGAGGAAGAATATCTCGATGAGCGAATATAACAATGCTTTTTCCAGAGAAGAGGCAGTCCAAAAAGCCGCAGAGCTGCTGCGGAACCTGGGGACTGCCTTTTTTCCACTGGACACGGGCAAAGTCCTGTCCGTCTTTGGAAAACAGGTGCAACTGTTCACCTATGCCGCGCTGCAGGAAACAACCGGAAAAGGGACCGCCGAACACGCGATCCCGGGAATCGATTTTCCGGTGATCAGCAGAGACGGATTCTGCTACCGGATCACCCATGTACTGCTGCGAATCGACGGGCGGGAGGAAGAAGTATCGGTCTGGTATATTTTCCATGACGATCTGGGAAGAAAAACCAGAATCCGATTTACCCTGATGCACGAGCTGGGCCACATCCTGCTGAACCATCATCAGCGCCTGAATACGAATACACTGACCGGGATGAATGACGATCCCAGATATCAGGCGGCGGACCAGCAGGCCGATCTGTTCAGCATCAATCTGCTGGCGCCGGCGCCGGCGGTTTTCCGGCTGCTGACCGTACACGGCTATACCTATGTCAAAGAGAAAATCAGCTGGATGATGACCAATCCGGAGGCACCGTTTCTCGTCGAGCTCGGACATGCGGACCTGAATCCGGAGGAGCTGATCATGACCGCTTTCGGATTATCCCGGAGCGCCGCGGAAAGAAGGCTCTCCGAGCTGCCGGCGGAGCTTCAGATCTGGAAGAAGATCGATCCCGAGCTGTACGCCTTTACGGAAAACATTCCGCATCGCTCCGGATGGTACTGCCGGATATGCCATACCCGGCGGAGAACCAAATCGCTGTACTGCCCGGGATGCGGACAGACACATGAATATGAATACAGGGATTACGGCCTCTTCCCCAAGCCGGTGATGGGCCTGCGGGAAACAGGACAGTTTGAATTCTGTTCCGTCTGCGGCAATGAAGATCTGCCGGAGGACGCCGTTTTCTGCCCGATCTGCGGGAATCCCGTGATCAACGAATGCCGGAATGCATCTGAACAAGCCGGCTTCCTCAGCCGATGGAATCCGGATCACATCCGGAACCCACACCGATGCAGGCCGACGGATATTTACTGCAGAACCTGCGGGGCCCTGACCCATTTCGGCGTCAACCGGGGCCCAACATACCTCTACTGGGGCCTGTCGCCGGGCTGCGACCGATGCCGGGCTCTTGGAACGCGCTATCCCGCCGTGCTTGAAGCACCCAACGGCATGCTGGAGAAGTGCCCCGTATGCGGGCATACCAAAACCATCCGGAACGGAAGATACTGCGCCAAATGCCTGCAGCCGATGGAAAACGTATGTGATTCAAACGGAAAAGGCGCGCACAGCTGCGGAGCGAATGACCGCTTCTGCCGAATCTGCGGAAGCGAAACCCTCTTCCGGAAGGAGGGGTTTCTGCCGGATTACCGGGAATCGGAGGCATTCGGGCAGCTGATGAAGGAAGAACCGCAGCACCGCAAAAAAAGGATCCGGATGAACAGGATCCTGATTCTGCCGGACGGAAGGCTCCGGGTGCACGGGCAGGATCAGCGGACCTGATCCGTTTTCGGGCAACTCCTTCAGCGCTTGCAATACCAGGGTGTGATATAGCCGTCCGCGTTCAGGAGGATGCCGGGAAGCCAGGACGGCGCCTCAGACATCTTCTGACGGACAACCTCCAGCGACAGGGAAGGCGGGGCCTCGATGATCAGCTCATCATGAACATGACCGCAGATGAAGCAGTCCCGGAGGTTCCGCATGGCGCTGCACAGCAGATCCCGGGAGATGGCCTGGACGATGTTTTCCACAAACTTCGGGCCGTAGCTTTCCAGACGTTTCCATTTCTTTGCCGCACCGATCCCCTCGTAGGTCACGGACTGACCGCCGAGGGGATTTTTTTCGATTTTCGGCTTCACATAGGACAGGGAACGGCCGGAGGGCAGATCAATGAAGAGCATGGCGTGATCAACCCGGAAGCGGATCCCCCGGACCGCTGTTTCCGTTTTTCCGCGGATCGCTTTCCGCACCGCGTCATCGACGTCCCACCAGAAGGAAACAATCCGGGGACTGGCATTCCGCCAGGCATTGACCAGAGAGATCAGCTCCTCTTCCTTCAGCCCCATTTCCAGGGCGCCCATCGCGGCCAGGGCGCCAACCCCGCCGCCGTAGCCCAGGGCCAGCTCGGCGATCTTGCCCTTCTGGCGCAGCTCCGCGTTGACGCCGTGCTTTTCCACGGGGACATGGAACATTGCGGAGGCGGAAGCACTGTAGATATCCCCGTTGTTCCGGAACACCTCCGTGCGCCAGGTTTCGCCGGCGAGGCGGGCAAGCACCCGGGCTTCAATGGCGGAAAAGTCCGCCACCAGGAAGGTATACCCCGTCCGCGGGACAAAAGCCGTGCGGATCAGCTGGGAAAGCGTATCGGGAACATCCCCGTACAGCAGACGGAGCATCTCCGCATCTCCCGCCTTCACCAGCTGCCTGGCCAGCGCCAGATCCGGCAGATGATTTTGGGGGAGATTCTGCAGCTGGACGAGCCGGCCGGCCCAGCGGCCGGACCGGTTCGCCCCGTAAAACTGAAACATGCCCCGGCATCGGCTGTCCGCACAGACGCAGTTTTCCATCGCCTGATACTTTTTCACGCTGGAGCGGGAAAGCCGCTGCCGGAGGCTCAGCACCCCGGCCAGATCCGGCGGCACGGAGCCCAGCAGGGAAGAGACGGACTTTTTATCCAGGGAATCCACCACGACTCCGCGGGCAGTCAGCCACCGTTTCATCTGCACAACAGAATTCGGATTTTCCAGACCGGTGATCCTTTTCAATTCTTCCATCAGATCCGACCGGGAGGATTCATCGAGGGCAACCGCCCGGGCCACCAGATCCCGATCCAGCGCGATGCCCCGGTCATTGATCCTTTCCGACAGATGATATTCCTCCCATACGGTTTCCGGAACCGGGAATTTCGAGAGGGATTTCCGGATGGCATGCTCCACCTCCACATCCCGGAGATTATAGGATTTGAAGGCGGCCCATTTCTCCGGAAACTGACGCGGATCATGAAACCGGCCGAAGGAATGCAGCGGGTTCTCCGGAAGGGGAGAACAGAAAAAACGGAGGAGGGATTTCCCTTCCGACAGCTTCTGATTCCGCAGCTTCAGCACGGATCCGACCCCTTCCAGGGACAGGGGCAGGCCCAGGTATGCCGCCCAGATCCGGGAGCAGCGCCAGGAGGCGGGATCCAGAAAGCTGCCAACCGTGTCCTCCGGATTGCCACAGGCCCGGAACAGATCCGGACGATGCCGCCGGAGCCAGGAGGAGAGACAGATCCGCTCGAAGGAGGCGTTGTAGGCCCATTTGATCACGGCCGGATCCGCGACGGCCTGAAGCACATTTTCCGGGATGCACTCTCCGCAGGCCAGATCGATCACACGGACCGGACCGTCATCCGCGGAATAGCCAAAGAGCAGCATGTCAAAATCCGGGTCTTCCGCATAGCGGTAGACGCCGGATTTGGAAAGGTCCGTGCCGGAGCGGGTTTCGATATCAATGGAAAGGGTTCTGAGGGTTTTCATCCTTGGCCTCCAATACGTAACCTTTGATGGCGGGGGAGGGTTCAGCTCAGGAAATCATCCTCGTCGCCGGTATCGAAGTCATCCTCGGCGCTGACGCGGCTGCCCAGCGGCTCACCGTCGCGGAGCTTCTGCAGATTATTCAGGCCACAGGCGATGCCCCTGCTGCCGCCGGAATTAAAGGCGAAGAGGGTAATGCTGGCCCGGCCGTAAACCCCGGAATAAACCTCGGAATGCTCCAGGACCGGCTGGCGGTTCGCGTCCACGATCCCCGGGGCGACGGAGGAATTGGCATTGATGAACATACAGCCCTCATAGACCGGATCGCCGGCCCGCTCCCTGTCGCCATCCCGGAGGGGGAGCTTCAGATCGGAAAGGGCCGGCACGACCTTTCCGGAGCCCCTGAGCCTGCTCTGGCCCTCCTCATAGGCGGCGCGGATCGCCTGATTGATCTTCTCAATCGTATCGGTATCCGATTTCGGAATGATCAGGGAGACGGAGTACTTCGGAGCGCCGCCGTTAACGGAACGGGGTTCCCAGACATTGGCATAGGACCAGCGGGTATTCGGGCCGGTGATGACCCTGCACGGATTGACAAACTTACTCATGATTTTTTCCTCCTTCAAGCGGTTTTCGGAATCTTCCTCAACGTTTTTTTCTCGGCACAGACTGCCGGACGGCTGTCCGATGCGGGTACAGGCATCGCGTCCGGCGGCAGGCAATCCGGCGACGGGCCGGGGACGGAGATGCGCCGCATGTTCAGCCATGGATTTTTTCCACCTCCTCCATCAGGGCGGGATACAGCGCCGGATCCACATCCGTCAGACTCCCGCCGCCGGAATACTTGCTCACCAAGGATTTCGCTTCCGACCGGAATCCGGCTTCCGCCAGCGCCATGAGCCGGGAACGGATTTCTTCGATCAGAACCTTCTTCTTCGTTCCGCCCTCCGGAACCGGCGTCCCCTCCGGCGGAACAGCAGCGAGGCAGTCCTCCGGAAAACACGCCTTCACCCGGGCGGCTGTCCGGATCAGATCCTCTCCGACCGCGGCGAGGGTTTTTCCAATGACAGACAGATCTTCCACCACGGAAGCAAGCTCACCCGTTTTGCTCATGATTCTCTCCTTTCATCCAAATCCATATTTCCATCCGGCATGTTTTCAACCGGATGACCAGGAGGAGCAGCATCCAGTCCTCCGATTCCGCCCGCCCATCCCGGACGGGCATTTCCGCAAGCATCGCCTTCCGCATCTGCGGCACCTCTCTTTCCGAGGGAGCCTGATCGTCCCTACATCCTATAGCGGACACCAACAGGGCGGGTTTTCCAGTTTTGACAATAATTCAAAAAAGTTTATAAAAACCGTATTGGGGGGTGAAAGTTATTGAACCCAGGCGGAAAACAAAAAAGAGCCACAGCACTGAATGCCCGGATCCAACCTTGACAGTCCTTTTTCTGAAGGATATCATTAGAGTTACTAAAATCCCGGTTTTCTGATTTTGGTTGGGCATATCA
>JAEEGL011019853.1_pt1 | contig 10900 bp, 12 predicted proteins | sample 9134231 | NCBI WGS metagenome assembly JAEEGL01 (sample SAMN16246548, study PRJNA631951) | gut metagenome | biome: gut microbiome; feature: rumen; material: fiber-attached | host: Bos | place: Iran: Karaj | collected 2018-10
CATCTGTCTGATCCGGGAACTGTTCCTCAGGAATTCTTCCGTCATTTCCAGATCCGGTTCCAGGAATCTTTCGGGATCTCCCATGCCCAGATGTTTTCTGGAAAGGAAAGGCCCTTCCAGATGTATGCCTTCGAAACGGGATGTCGTACTCCGATAGTCTTCAAGTCTTCTCAGCTGGCTGCAGATATGCTCCATGGAAAGATCGTAGGATAGAGACACCAGATAGCTTGTCGACCCGTCTTTCGCAAATTCGTAGGATGCCTTCTCCATCTGGTCCAGACTTGCATCGTCAAAGGAGATCCCTTCAATACCATGCGTATGCGTATCGAAAAAACCCGGCATGACGACGCTTCCGCCTAAATCGATTATTCTTGTATCCTCGGGATATTCCCTTACCCTGTCACTTTGAGGATAGACTTCTCTGATCCTTTCATCTTCGACCAGCAGAGCTCCATCGAGAAATTCCCTGTTTCCGTCGATGATCAGATGTCCATGTATCAGAAGATAGTTCATTATTTCGTACTCAGACTCTTGATAACGGCCGGAAGCAGCTGTTTCTTTCTGGAAACCAGACCGTTGATGAAGTCTTCCTTGTCTTTCTTGAACATATCAGGAACAATGTGTTTCTTGTCCCCTGCCGAAAGCAGATAAGAACCTGAGCCGTTGGCGTTGGTCAGCATCGTAACCATCAGATCGTAGCCTCCGGACTTGCAGGCATCTTCCAGATAGCGCTGCAGGGAATCCTTCAGTCTGACGTATTCTTCTCTTGACGTACAGACCGCCTGCGCCAGACCGACCTTGTTTCCTTCGATGCTGAATTCCTTGAAATCGTCATAAACGATCTCGATGTAACGTTTGTTGAGCAGAGACTCGGAATGCCTGATGATGCCTTCCGACAGATCGGCAGGTTCTACTCCGGAGATCTTCTTCAGTTTCTCTACGTTTTCGATATCGATTGCAGTGGTTGTCGGAGACTTCAGGTTCATCGTATCGGATATGATGGCTCCCAGCAGCAGACCGGCAAGTTTCTTGCTGAGTTTGACTTTATTGGTAAAGAACATGCTGGTGATGATCGAAGCGGTTGCACCGATCGGCATCGTCGTGATGCTGATCGGATTTTCGGATTCAAAATCGCCGAAACGGTGATGGTCGACGATCTCCAGAACGATTCCGTCTTCGATGTCGTCGATGGCCTGTTTCTTTTCGTTGTGGTCAACCAGGATCAGCTGTTTCTTCTGGTAATTGAACAGGTGATAACGGGAGATCGCACCTACGACCTTGCCTTCCCCATCCAGTACAGGATAGGATCTGTGACGGGATTTGGCGATCTTCTTACTGGCTTCGTCGATTGTATCGTTGATATTGAAATAGTCGATCTTTTCTTTCGAGATCATGATGTGTTCGATCGTCGGCGTCTGATAAATCAGTCTTGTGATGAACAGAGGCGTGAGCTGCGTCGTGATGATCGTCGCTTCCGCATCCCTTGCCATCTTCAGGATATGCTCGGAGATCGGGGATGAGGTACATATTACCAGCATCGTCGCGCCCAGTTCCAGACAGTACTGCATCTTGTCGTCTTCATTACGCAGCAGGACGATACTGTCGTCTTCGACGTTGGATTTCAGGCTCGGGAACATATGCATCTTCCCGGACAAGGTGTGGGTTCCTCTTAATACCAGAGTGCCCTGCAGCGTCTTGACGATATTGTCTACCTCGATCGTCCTGATGATGGAGGCCAGTTCATCATCGGTCTTGGTCCACATGTAGGTAAGGTCATCCAAAGTAACGATGCCTTCCAGATGCTTCTTGTCGTCCACGACGATCAGTCCTCTGTTCTTCAGTTTGATGACCTTATCCAGAGCTTCCTTCATCGTCATGTTCTTGTCGGCAAGAGCGGCCTTATCCATATCGATCTCTCTCAGGGTACACTTGGCCGTATACAGTCTTAGCGGATCGTCGTAGCCGAATCTTTCCAGCAGGTATTCCGTTTCAGATGAAACAGAACCGATCCTGGCGGCAACGGCATTGACTCCCAGCTGCTTCTTGTATTCCGCATAAGCGATTGCCGATACGATCGCATCCGTATCGGGATTCTTGTGACCTACGACATATACAGGACGTTTTTTCATTCGATAGCCTCCTTGATATCTTTTAAACCTATCGGACCTTCTCTTAATATCTTGATCTGATCGCCTGTAACGTCGACGATCGTGCTTGCCTGATCTCCTCTGGCATCTTCCGTGACGATGCCGTTTATCCTGCCGTGCATGCAGGCGTAGACATCTTCCCATTTCAGCAGGGATCCGTTTCCCGAGATATTGGCACTGGTGACCATGATCGGCGTATCAAGCTTCCTGATCAGATCCAGGATCCATTCATCATCGGGAACTCTGATGCCGACCGTAGGCATGCCCTGGGTAAAGATCTCATCGAGATCTTCCCTTTTCGAAAACACCATTGTCAGGGCTCCCGGCATGAAACGCTTCATGATCTTCTCCGCCTTGTCGTTTACGACCGCGATCCTTCTGATCATCTCCGGTCCATCGCACATGACAGGAAGCGGCTTCCTGAAATCCCGGCCTTTGGCTTTGTATACTTTTCTGATCGCATCTTTGTCCATGGCGCAGGCCAGACCGAAGACGGTATCCGTAGGAAAAGCCAAAATTCCCCCTGTCATCAAAATATTGATTATTTCCTGTTTATCCATCTTTGTGTATTTGATGGTTTTCATACCTTCATTATACTTGTTAAAAAGCCAAAAACGCTTATTTATTTCATATAATAGGAATAGAAAGGGTTTACAATTTCATGAATAAAAGACTGATGAGCCTGAGTTTCAGTGAAATCGAGAAGCTGAATGCCAGACAGCTGCTGCAGGCGATCTCCCTGTGCGAGGGAAGGATACTGGCGGGAGAATGCGTCTGTTCTACGGCTCCGCTGCTGAATGACATTACCAATGCCGAAGTCGTTGCCTCCATGTCGGCGGACATCCTGATCCTGAACGTTTTCGATGTCGATGAGCCGTACATTGCCGCTCTTCCCGAATGTGGAAAGGAAGATACGATCCGGACACTGAAGAAGCTGACGGGCAGACCGATCGGCATCAATCTCGAACCGGCAGAGCTGAAGGAAGGAACTCAACAGCTCTGGTCCATGACCAAAGGAAGACTCGCAAGCGCGGAAAACGCCCGCAAGGCAAAACAGATGGGTGTCGACATCATCGTACTTACCGGAAATCCCGGCAATCAGGTAAGCAATGAAGCGATCGTATCTTCCATCAAAGAGATCAGACAGGAACTTGGTGACGATATCGTTCTGATCGCCGGGAAGATGCACGCTTCAGGGATGACCAGGGAAGCCGGAGAGGCCATCATCAATAAAGATACGGTTCAAGCATTCGCAAATGCCGGAGCGGACATCATCATGATCCCGGCACCGGGAACGATCCCGGGCATTACCGTGGAATATGCCCATGAACTGATCTCCTGCATTCATTCTCTGGGCAGACTGTCTATGACAGCCATCGGCACATCCCAGGAAGGTGCGGACATTCAGACGATCCGTCAGATCGCCCTCAACTGCAAGATGGCGGGAACCGATATCCACCATATCGGCGATTCGGGCTATGTCGGTATGGCTCTTCCGGAAAACATCATGGCCTATTCGATCGCGATCCGGGGTGTAAGGCATACCTACCGAAAGATGGGACAGTCCATCAACCGCTAAAATGAAAAACCTGATTTTCGACATGGGGAACGTTCTGGTGGAATTCGTTCCCGAACGGCTGGTAAAAAGATGTGCCCTTAGCAGTGAAGACGAAAAACTCCTGCTGAAAGAGGTCTTCTATTCCGGAAACTGGAAGAAACACGATCTGGGAGAACTCGATGAAAAACAGCTCTACGAACTGACGATCCCGTCTTTGCCTGAGCACCTGCATCAGGCTGCCGAAGAGATGATCTTCCGCTGGAGCGAACCCCTCGTCCCGATCGAAGGAATGGCGCAGCTGGTCAAGGAGATGAAAGATGCGGACTTGCGTATCTATCTGCTTTCCAACGCGGGAATGGATCAGCCCGGATACTGGCATAAAATACCCGGCAGTGAATGTTTCGACGGCACCGTCGTTTCCGCTTTGGAGCATTGCATCAAGCCGGATCCAAAGATCTATGAAATCCTTCTGGACCGTTACCGGCTGGATCCTGATGAATGTCTGTTTATTGATGATATGGAAGAAAACATTCTGACAGCGGAAAAGCTGGGAATGTGTGTTTATCTGTTTGATGGAAATGCAGAGAGACTCAGAAGATTTATTTTAGAGAAAATAAAAGGAGAAAAGACATGCTGATCAGTGAAGTAATTGAACAGGTTAAACGCTACTGCAAAGGTTCCTGGATGGGAATGAAAATCGATGATGAAAAGACAAGAGACAAGATCCTGTATGGGGATCCGGATCAGGAGTGTACAGGGATCGTAACGACGATCTATGCCTCCGTCGATGTGATCAGAAAGGCCCATGAGCTGGGCACAAATCTGATCATCGCCCATGAAGCGCTGCTTTGGAATCACGGCGATCACCGGGAATGGCTGGAAGAGTCGCAGAACAGGACCTATCTGGAGAAGAAAAAACTGATGGATGATTATGGAATCGTCGTCTGGCGTTTCCATGACTACATCCACTCCGGCATTCCATACAAAGACGGCTATATCGACGGGATCTTCTACGGACTGGCTCAAGTGACAGGATGGGAGGATGCCATCATCAATAACAGCGATATCTCCGGAGCTGTCTATCTGGAATGCGAAGAAACGACCCCAAGACAAGTCGGAAGACTGATCATGGAGAAGTGGCATCTGAACGGATTGAAGTGCATCGGAAACATGGACGCGAAAGTTACAAAGATCATGGTCTGCGGACATGTGATGGAGGAAGGAGATTCCGATTCTCTGATCAGGAGAATAGACAAGGAAGACATCAATCTCCTGCTGCCGCTGGAGCTGATCGACTTTACCCTGACGGAATACATCAAGGACAGCGGTCAGCTGGGAATGAACAGAGCCATCCTGGCGGCCGGACACTTCAATCTGGAAGAACCGGGAATGAAGTATATCCTGCATTGGATCGATGACGCTCTAAAGGAACACATCGATACGCATTACGTCCAGGCCGGAGACATGTATACCTATATGTAAAAATCTGCATTGCTGCAGATTTTTTAATCGATTATTCTTACCGATTCAATGACCGGTCTTTCTTCCGGGGCAATGCTTCCGTTGTCGTCGTACGGTTTGGCATCGCCGGCTATCTTTTTAACAATGTCCAGTCCTTCCGTAACCTTGCCGAAAGCCGCATACTGACCATCCAGCCACGGCGCATCTGCTACCATGATAAAGAACTGTGAAGATGCGGAATCGGGATCCTTGGCTCTGGCCATGGATATGACTCCTTCGTTATGTTTCAGATCGTTCTCAAATCCGTTGGAAGAGAACTCTCCTTTTATCTTCTCGGCCGTTCTGTCTGTAGGCGCTCCGCCCTGGATCATGAATCCGTCAATGATACGATGGAAGCAGTTTCCGTCATAGAAGCCTTCTTCAGTCAGCTTTACGAAGTTCTCTACCGTGATCGGAGCAACATCCGGATACAGCTCCAGTGTAACCGTTCCGTAGTCCTTTATGACGATCTGAGCATGGATGGTCTGTGTCTGAACAGGTTCTTCTATCGTTTCTTCCGTTTTCTCTTCCTTGACCGAACAGGCCGTGAGGCTAAAAAGCATTATTACCATCATCGTTTTCAGCAGTTTCATTTTAAATCTCCTTAAGTATTTCAATTATTTCATAACAATTGTACAATAAACCTTGAAAAACGGATAAGATAGTTGACAGTCATATGAACCTATGATATAATCATATTACCATATAGGATATGATGGTTAAATGGTAGAAAGGAGATGTCGCGAATGAAAGTCAGAACAGACCAATTTGTACAGGATGACTGGCTGAAAAAGGAACTGGAACGTGAGAAGAGAGTTTCTTTCTGGGATCTGGATGAAGGAAAGAAGCTGAGGCGGGAACACGCGGAAGACTGCGAAGTAAAAGAACTTGCTGATTCTCACCATCAGAAACACCTGAAATATCAGTCTGAAGAATCTTTGAATCAGGTTTCCAGAGGATTGGGAAACAGAAGACGGACGACAGGTCTGGATGTTACCTGCTTTATCGTAGCATTCCTGATGATCTTCGTTCTGACCGGTCTGAACACCTATCTGTTCCGTACCCCTTATGTCTTGCCGACGATCATCCTGTTCCTGGGAATCAACCCCGGGATCTTCATCTGGCTGCTGCTGTTTAGAAGATTTCCGGCAGCCTGGTACAGCATTACGTTGATCATCATTGCTGCCGCATTGGAACTCTATCAGTTCATCGGCTACTTAATTCGAATTTATTAGGAGGAAAGAAAATGAAATTATCACTTCTTGTTCTGTTGTTTGTATTAATTCTGATCGTTCTTGTTACTATCATTTCCTGCCTGTGCATCGTTCCGCAGGGCAATGCCTGGGTTGTCGAAAGACTGGGCAAGTATTCAGGAACCTGGCAGGCCGGTCTGCATCTGAAGACTCCTCTTCTGGAAAGGGTTGTCCGTAAGATCTCGATGAAGGAACAGGTAGCGGACTTTGAACCGCAGTCGGTTATCACCAAGGATAACGTTACGATGAACGTCGACTCCGTCGTCTACTTCCAGGTCATCGATCCAAAAGCTCTGACCTATGGCGTAGAACGTCCGATTGCCGCCATCGAAAACCTCTGCGCAACTACGTTGAGAAACATCATCGGTTCAATGACGCTGGATGAAACGCTGACTTCCAGAGAGAAGATCAACGAAGAGACGATCAAGGTCCTGGACGAAGCCACCAACAAGTGGGGCATCGACATTACCCGTGTAGAGGTTCAGAACATTACGCCTCCAAAATCCATTCAGGAAGCCATGGAGAAACAGATGAAGGCTGAACGTGAGAAGAGAGCTGTCATTCTGACGGCTGAAGGCGAAAAGCAGTCCGCCATTACCAGAGCGGAAGGTGAAAAAGAATCCGCCATCTTAAGAGCCGATGCCGTAAGAGAAGAAAGAATCAGAACGGCACAGGGTGAAGCGGAAGCCATCAGAGCCGTTGCGGAAGCGCAGGCCCAGGCCATCAAGATGGTCAATGATGTGAAGCCTTCCCAGGAATATCTGTCGATCAGATCCATGGAAGCCGCTGAAAAGATGGCCGACGGTCAGGCTACAAAGATCATCGTTCCATCCAATCTGCAGGATGTAGCTTCACTGGCAACAATTGTCAAAGACATGAAATAATGTTAAAAGGCAGCTCAGGCTGCCTTTTCTTTTTGCCTTTGATGATAATTCATAAAGAAGTAATCTATAATAATCTTAATGAAACGCAGAATCAGGTATAAAAAAGCCAAGATCATGTTTCTGATCTATGTCCTCGTATTCGGAGGCATTGCCCTATACAGAAACTTCAGATATAGAGACTACGCCGATATATCACCCAACGAGAATACGGTAAAGTATGAGGTAAAGTATCTCTATGGATACGACGGCGATACGGCCTATTTCCGTTTTGAGGACGGCAGTGAAAAGGCCTGCCGCTTTCTGGGCGTAGATGCTCCGGAGATCAATGAAGAAGGCTATGAGGAAGCCAGATCCTATACGGACAGGATTTTGAGAAACGCTTCCAGGATCATCCTGGAAATGGATCCGCAAGCGGATGAATACGACAGATACGACAGACTCCTTGCCTGGGTATGGGCAGATGGAGAGCTTGTTCAGATCATGCTGCTAAGAGAAGGAACAGTTAAGATCAGATATCTGGAAGACTATTATCTTTATGCGGGATATCTGCGTCAGACTGCTCAATAATTGTGACCAATTCTTGAAAAAAGGTAGTTGATAGTTGAAAGGAGAGAAGAAAAATGGAAGATCTTCAGATCGTTGAACTCTATTGGAACAAAGATGAAGATGCGATCGCACAGACCCAGCAGAAGTACGGCAACTACTGCTACAGCATTGCCTACAACATCCTGCACAACAGTGAAGATGCGCAGGAATCGCTCAACGATACCTGGCTTGCCGCCTGGGACGCAATACCGCCGCATCGTCCGCAGATCCTTTCCACTTTTCTGGGAAAGATCACCAGAAGGCTGTCACTGAACAAATGGCGCAGCATGACGGCCGAAAAACGGGGCGGAGGAAACTTCCCGCTGTCGCTGGACGAATTGGAAGAATGCGTTCCGGACCGTTTCAGCATCGATGAACAGCTGGAAGCACAGTATTTAAGCGAAGCGATCGATCTGTTTCTTTCCGGAGTGAAAGAACAGGAGAGAAAAGTGTTCGTGTGCCGTTACTGGTATTTCGATTCCGTAACGGATATAGCAAAGCGTTTCGGTTTCAGCGAAAGCAAAGTCAAGATGATGCTGAAACGTACAAGAGACAGACTGAAAGACTATCTGATTAAGGAGGGACTGATCAATGAAAACTGACAAACTTGTTGATGCGATCGGAATGATCGATGATGAATACGTGAAAGATGCACATGAGGATAAGAAAAAGGAGAAGAAACCGTTTAAGCTTCCTGATTTCCGTCTGTCATGGGCACTGATGGGCAAGCTGGCAACGGCTGGCATCTGTCTGTTTCTGGCCGTGAGTATCCTGCCGAACTTCTTCCATTCCTACAAAGGAAGCAAGTCAGACAGTGCAGGTGCCTATTACGAAAATTCCACTTATGAACCTTCCTATTACGCCGCTCCGGCTTCTGCCGCATCAGGAAACGGACTGTATTATGAAGATTCTGCCGTGGAAGTCTACGACGACGAAATGAGCTACGCTCCGCAAAGCGAAGAATCAAAACCTGCAGCGGAACCTTCCCCGGATCCGGAAAACGATAGAAAGCAGGAGAAAAAACTGATCCTTACCGCCGTCATGAAGATGGAAACGCAGGATATCGATGAAACGACGAGACTTTTATCGGAAGGCATCGCCAAGTATGAGGGCTATGTTCAGAAGTCTTCTTCCTACACCAGAAACAGTTCTACCAGAGTGTATGAAGCGACGATCCGTATTCCTTCGGATAAGTATGCGGATTTCTTAAAGGAACTAGGAGAAGCGGGCAATACCGTTTCCTACAACGATGAGATCGAGGATGTTACGGATTCCTATACGGATATTGTATCCAGGATCAACGCCTTAAGAGCGCAGGCCGACAAGGTCATGGAATTCTACAAGAAAGCGGAAACGATCGAGGACCTCATGAGCATCGAATCCCGTCTTTCCGACCTGCAGTATCAGATCGAGCGCTACGAAGCGCAGATCAAGAACTACGACCTGCTGACGGCATATTCCACTCTGTACATCACAATCACGGAAACCAAGGTATATACGCCAAGCAATCCGAACTTCTTTGAAAGACTGGCTTCTTCCTTCAAGGATGGATGGCACGACTTCATGGATGGATTCGGCGATTTCCTGATCGATGTCGTCTACAACATCTGGACGATCCTGCTACTTGCGGCACTGGGATATTTTGCCTACAGGATCTACAGGAGAATCAGAAACAGAAAGAATCAGAAATAAAAGACAGCCTGAGCTGTCTTTTTTTATTGTCTTTCGAATACGATGATCTCTTTTTCAGCCTCTGTCTGCTTTTCCAGATAGAGCCTGTCCCCTTCAATTGTGAGACAGTAGAGATTCGATGCATCTTCCATGTCTTTCAGAACGGAATACCAGGAAGAATCATAATCGGATAATGGTTCATGGATGGTGTCTTCTTTCTGAAAGTTGATCTTGTCTCCCCCTCTTTGATAAAGTTCCATCTCTTCCTGATACGGAGATGTATATAGAGAGTACCGGCTGTATCCGTCATCGCCGAGTTCTTCGGACATCCAGTAGCCCATGATCAGTTCTTCGATTTCTTCGTCGCTGTTTTCGATGTCTCTGCCGGTAAAGATCTGTCTGTCGTCGCATTCCAGATAGGTACGGATCAGATTCTCTTTCTTCGCATAGCTGCCGATCAAAGACGCAAAACCGTTCAGTACGTCATATCCACCTTCCGGAACGACGTTTTCATAACTGATCGAATAGTATTCCCTTTTCCATCCTCCGTATTCCTCGTCATTAAACATAAGACCGATGGAGCTGGAAGGAGCATCCAGGGCGATCATTTCATCATCAAACGGAAGATCTTCCCATGCAGGTAGATTGTATTCGTCGCTGTAGGCTCTCAGCTTCACAAAGACATCTTCATCTTCGATCAGATATTCCCATACTCTTAAAGGAATCCAGTGTTCAGGACTATTCTTAACAGTCAGAACGATCTGACCTTCCTTGTTTCTTTCGATCGTCTGAGAGAAACTGTCTCCGTTCATTCCTCCTCCGCGATGAAAGGAAACAGAAAGCAGTTCGCCATGTTCGGACTTGATCTTCTTCAGCTTTTCCATTGTCGTTTTCTTCGATAATTTTTTCGGTTTCATTGCGCCAAACACCAGAGCACCTCCTGCCAGCAGTATCAATAAAATGATGATCAGTTTCTTTTTCATATCAGAGCTGTTGCTTTCCCTTGCAGAAAGTCTGTTTCACGCTGTAGTCGTCGTTCAGCACGACAATATCCGCATCGAATCCGGTCTTGATCCTTCCTTTATGATCATCCATGTTAAGATAACGCATCGGATTGATCGATACGGCATCAATGGCCGTTTCAAACGGAACCAGAGCTTTTTCTACCAGGATCTTCAGACCTTCATTGACTTTCAGCGTCGAACCCGCCAGCTGTTTTCTGCCTGTAGCGATATGCGCGGAACCGTCCGGATAGATCTCGATCTCCTGACCGCCGAAGTCGAATCTGCTTCCCGGTTCATA
>JAEEGL011209128.1_pt1 | contig 10900 bp, 13 predicted proteins | sample 9134231 | NCBI WGS metagenome assembly JAEEGL01 (sample SAMN16246548, study PRJNA631951) | gut metagenome | biome: gut microbiome; feature: rumen; material: fiber-attached | host: Bos | place: Iran: Karaj | collected 2018-10
ATTGTTCTTCCTTGTCATGTCCAGAGGTTATGACGCAACTGCCTCTTGATATTGCCAAAGAAGTGATTGATGATGCGGCGGAGCTTGGCGCTGGCACGATATGTATTTCAGGCGGAGAGCCTTTTGTCTATGATTCCTTGCTGGAAGTGGTAGAGCATATCCACGCCCTTCACCTCCAGACATATATTTATAGCAGTGGAGTGACATTTGTGGATGGAAAGCCATCAAGTGTTCCCGCTTCAATTCTTCAAACTCTCGTCGGAAAGATTGAAAAGCTGATTGTCAATGTGGAGGCGGCGGATCCTGAGACGTATGATGAAATTATGGGGACGTCATTTGGTGGATTCGAAATGATGAAGGAAACAATCCGCCATGCCGTTGAGTTGGGCATTGTCGTTGAAGCCCACATGGTGCCGATGAAAATCAACTTTAGACTTATTCCGGAGGTGATTGGTCTATGCCGTAGTCTTGGTGTTAGTCGTGTGAGTTTCCTGCGCCTCGTCAATCAGGGACGTACGGTTTTAAATCAAGAGATGACTTTATTATCCGCAGACGAGTCTTCTGATGTCCAAGATAAATTATTGGATATCAGAGATTATTACAAAGATGGAATTCGACTTGGTATTCCATTCCAATCATGTTCGGAAAAGGCAAATTGTCTGGCAGGAACAGTGAAGCTGGATATACGTTATGATGGGAATGTATATCCATGCGAGGCTTTTAAGGATGACATGCTTGTTATTGCGGAAAGCCTTGAACCGGACAATGTAAAGACAAAACGTTTAACGGAAATATATTCTGAATCAAAATATATTAATGAAATACGCTTACGGCTGGAAAGGTTTCAACGGGTTGATACGTGTGAAACATGCATGAGCCAGTATTATAGGTGGAGAGATGAGCATGAATATTGATAAGAAAAATCTAAATGATTTACATAATCTTTTTAATTCTTTACCAGATCTTTTAAATCCCAAAGATCTCAAAGATTCTAAAACTCTCAAAGATTCTGAAAAATTTACAGATTATTATAACTCTATTCATCCTTTAGACAAGGAAATACGAGGTTTACTTGATAAAATCGGCGATAAGATTGGCATTAATGATGATCAATTTAAAATCTTTTCTCTTCAAACTGAAATAAAAGAATTATGGTTGAAGTTACTTGAAAAATCTATAATATGCTTACGATATTTTGACACAAGAGAGCCTTTCATAAATTCTAAAGGGAAGAAAAAGCCTATTGCCTATGGCATTGAGGAATTATCTGATTTTTTTGAAAATTATACAGACTTTGAAAGTGCATTATATGGAAGTGTCAAGTATTATCGTGACCATGTTATGCATGTTTTTAGAGTATGGTTACTGGGAATAAATTTATTATTGAGAGGAAATGGGGAGTATTTAAAATTGATAAATATTGCAAATGGATATGATTTTTCAAATTATGAGAAAATTTCCATGTGGACAATAATTGCGTTGACGCATGATTTAGGTTATCCACTAGAAAAATCATATAAAATTATCGATAAAACGAATAACATGATGAAATCCTTTATTGCGAACCCCTCTATTTCCATGGATGTTTCTTTTAGCGGGGTACAGAATTCGATGAATGATTTTGTTTTAAGATTTATTAGTTCTAAGATGAGAGAGAGAGATTCTAATTCTCATAAAATAATGGATGAAGATATAAAGGATGAAGATACAAGTAAATTAAGATATGTTGCACGCTTGCAACCCAAATATTATTTTAAATTTCAAAAGTCTTTGGAACATAATCAGCATGGTGTATTGAGTGCATTAATAATATACAAGCTACTATTGTATTTCTTAGAATCCGATTATAGCTTGAATGAAGATTATACATTTGACTATGAAGATTCCAGACAATATTATATCAGGCGTGAAATATTACGTCCAATAGCGTCACATACATGTGGAGACATCTATCAAAATGATGCCCTTTGTTTTTCATTTTTACTTATTATTTGTGACGACGCGCAAGAATGGGGGCGTAAAAATATATCGCAACTCTATGTGAATGATAAAACAGGTTATGAATTTATTGATGTCAAAATGAATAATTTGAGTATTAATTCAAGCGAAATCAGTATTGATGATGAATATCAAATAGGTGATAAAGAAACGCTTAAAACATTACTTGATAGTTATCGTAAACAATGCATGAGATATCGTAATATATTTAGAGATGGTCAAGAGACTTCAAAAAGAAACTTTAACTTTAAAAGACATTTATGTATAAAGTCGTCAATCGGACCTGGCACGACAAAATACAACATCTCCTTAGAAATTTCAAAAGATAATCAAACAAAAATATTAATCAAAAAAGATCCTGACGGTATTTTTGAAGAAAATGATGTATTAATATCAATAATAAACAAAGTATTTGAAGATAAGAAAAAGGGGTATCAAGATTGTGTAGAATGTAAATGTTTTGAAATTATTATTTGATAAATCAAGATATTATGGGGGAGAATACAATATTTTATAAATTTTTAATTAATTTAATATAAAAATATAAAGATGATATGAAAGTTCAAAATATAAAAGGTTCTAGTAAAGTTAGCGAGAAACCACCTAGAGGTTATTCGTCATGGTTAGATTATTGGGAAGTAAATGCAAATCGAAAATTGAAAACAGGGACAAAATACAAATGCCCGGCATGTGGGAAAGCTTTTGAACGGGAAAATTTTGATGGATGCCATGTGCAAAAAGTAGATTCAACAAATTCAAAATGGTACATTATTCCTTTGTGCGATAGTTGCAATCACCAATCAGTTACTCTAGATATTGGATCTATTCGAATGGTGGAAGTCCCAAACAATTTTTGAAAAAAAATAAATTAAAAATCTCTTTTGTTTGTCTAGTAACCTCTGCAATTCCTGATGGAATACTTCAGAAATATGTTCGAGTCAGAATATAGTCTTGACACATGCACAATATGAAAGCAAACACTGCATCACGATATTTCCAATCAAATTATAAACCATGAACTATAATCAGTCTCCACTGATTAGCATCATCATTCCCGTCTATAACGTCGAGAAATATCTGGACAAATGCATTGCCTCCGTTGTTAACCAGACATACACCAATCTCGAAATCATTCTCATCGACGACGGCTCCCCTGACAACTGCCCCGCTATCTGCGACCAATGGCAGGAGAAAGATTCCAGAATCAAAGTCATCCATCGAGAGAATGGCGGACTGTCAGTAGCGAGAAATAATGGAATCGATGCTTGCAGTGGTTCGTATGTTCAATTCGTTGATAGTGATGATTACATTGAAACGAATACAGTCGAATGTCTGTTACATGCGTGTCTTGAGACCGATGCAGAAGTATCTTGTTGTGGATATGTCAAAGAATATGCAAATCGTATAAATTATAATCCAATAACAGATGTAAGACAATGTTACGAAGGAGAAGAAATACTCATTTCCGCAATGAAAGGCACAGTTTTCGAACATTGTGCTTGGAACAAACTTTGGCGCAGAGAATTGTTCGATGATGATTGCAGATTTCCCCCAGGAAAACTTTTTGAAGACAGCGCGACGACATGGAAAGTCCTTAGAAAATGCAACCGTGTAGTTTGTGTTCCTGATGTTCTCTATCACTACATTGCACGAAAAAATAGCATCAGCAATACAAAAAACATGAAGCACTTTCTGGATCTCTGGGATGCATGTAAGGAGCGCTTCGATGAAATGTCGGGAAAAAACGAAACGTTACGGCAGATTTGCACAGAAAGGTGCCTTGATGTAATCGGTTACATTTGGCGATGGCTTTATCTGGTAGATAAGAAAGATAGGGATGAGGCCAGACTTCAGGAAATAAAGGATTTTCTCAGGGAGAATCGTAATAGCATTGCACTTTGTCCTCTTCCGATACGATTTTGCTTGTTCTGTGCATTACATTCAAATCCAGTAACAATATTTGGATGCTATTATACAAAACAAATCTACAGAATATTACATGGTATGGACCAAATGATGTGAGTAGTATATAAGAACATAGCTTTCTGTTCTAACGCAATCGAGGCTTTAGTATATTTTGATTGTTTAGTATTATCTACATGGGGCTGGAAATACCGACCGTAGTTGAATAGTTATTCACCAATTTGGGGGAGTTACGGATTATATACAAAAGTAGTTGCTTCATTCATCTAGCGTAGGCTAATTGAAAGCTTCATATGGCCCCAGTGGGAAATGGTCAAGAATTAGTTTAAGGTGAAGGATTTCGAGCGTTTGGGAAGCTACAGGTCATTGAGGATAGTTTTTTATTCATTTTAATTTTTAACTTGTTTGTGTAAAAACAAAAGAAAAAACAAAAAAGGAAAAAAGACATGGACATCAACACATTCATTGAAAACTTCGCTGATCAGTTTGACGACACGCCCGCGGATCAAATCAAGCCGGAGACGGTGTTCGCCGATATCGACGAGTGGTCGTCGCTGACGGCGCTCTCCATCATCGCCATGGTTGATGACGAATATGGTGTCACGCTCAAGGGTGACGATATCAAGAACGCCACAACCGTCCAGGATATCTTTAACCGCGTCGTCGCATTGAAAGGATGATTTGAATAAAACGCGGAATATCGGAATGCACGGAAGCAGAGATCTTTTCCATGTGCTCCGTGTATTCCGCCGTTGAAACGAAGGATTAGACTATGGCTTTCTGCGAATTCAAGAATGTGCGCATAGCAGGCGTAGCAGCCGGCGTGCCCCAAAACATTGTCAGCAACCTTGATCTCAAATCAGGCGACGGGTCTATTTCTGCGGACTACTCGCCAGAGGCGTTTGTCGAGATGACGGGCGTGAAGGAACGGCGTGTTTCGGAGGTGCTGACGACGAGCGATCTTGGATTTGCGGCGGCAGAACGCCTCATTGCTGATCTTGCTTGGGAGAAGGAGACCATAGAGGCAGTCTTATTCGTTTCCCAAACGGCTGATTATGCGCTCCCTGCCACCGCATGCATTCTTCAGGACAAGCTTGGCCTTTCGAAAGAATGCTATGCTGCGGATATAGCACTAGGATGCTCTGGTTGGGTTTACGGACTAAGCATAGCGGCTTCGTTTGTAGCATCCGGCGCCATGAAGCGCATTCTTCTCATTGCAGGTGATGCCAAGCGCCGTGCGCCGCAGCCGCTGGATCCGCTTTTTGGCTGTGCTGCCACGGCGACCGCTATTGAGTTTGCCGCAGGTGCGGACGGATTCAAATTCCATTTCGGGACTGATGGCAGCGGTTATGATGCAATTATTATTCCAGACAGTGGAAGCCGCAATCAGACTAGGCCAGAATCTTTCATCCCATCGGAATTCGAAGGCAAGATGATGCACCAGATGCAGACGCACATGAAAGGTATGGATGTTTTCTCATTTGGTATCACGACGGCTCCCAAATCGGTAAAAAAGCTTGCCGAGCATTTTGGGCTTGACTACCTTTCGTATGATTACTTCCTGTTTCATCAGGCGAACATGAAGATGAACAACATGATCATCAAGAAGCTGAAACTCGATCCAACAAAAGTTCCAAGTGAGATGTACAACTTCGGCAATACATCATCGGCTTCAATTCCGCTATTGTTGGTGACGCAGATTCGCGAACAAGTAAATGGGCTGAAGAAGAAATTCCTCTGCTGCGGCTTCGGTGTCGGACTTTCCTGGGGAACAGTCGCCTTTGAAGATGCAATTCATGTGAGTGAACTCGTAGAGGTTGATGACTCGGCGGAGAACTATGGGTATCGGTTGGTTGAGGGAGAATGAACATGAAAGAAATGAGTTCATTGGATATTTATAGGCTTTTTGTAAGGTCTGTAATCAGAACAAATGGTTCGCAACGGATTAGCAATAACTCGCCTGAACATGCGATAGTCCTTTTGGGAGAGTTAATCAGAAGTGCAACATCTTCGGTAGATGTTTATTGCCATCGGCTTGCTTCAGATGTATGGGGAGCCGCAGAGATTCGCGAAGCTGTTTTGTCTGTACAAGAAAAGAAAACAGTTAGATTTCGAGTTGTTGTTCAGGAGAAATCTGATGATGAGATAGATGCGAGCGCATTTTCATTCATGAAGGATTCTATTCGGAGTTTTCAGTCAGAAAATTTGGTGGCTAATTTTCTAATTGTGGATGACAAGGCGTTTCGTTTTGAACCAGACTATAGGACACGGACGGGATTTGCCTACGTAAATAATAGGAACATGTCAGGAGCTCTTGTGAATGCTTTTGAGTCGATTTATCAAAGGGCTATCTGATAAAACGACGCGATTTATCAAATGGCTGTTTGATAAATCGAGGCTATTTATTAAAGCGCCAATCAATTATTTGAAGCGATTTATCAACAATCTATCAAATGATGATTTTATCAAAATCGCGAAAATCGCAATTGTCATAGATGCCCTTGTTGTGTTGTTCGTTCTTTTTGCTATTGGATGGGTCTTATCACGGTGGAATCTTGATAGTAGTTTCGACTACGTGTCTTCCTTTTTGGAAATTATCATAGCTCTTGACGCATCATGTTCATTTGAGATGGTTCAGAAATGGATTGATGGGAAGCGTGATTCTTATGTGAATAATCACATAGTGTCTGTAAAACATATTACAAACTCACAGATTTCTGAGTTATTGAGTGATGCTGTTCTGCCTTTACATAATGCGATGCAAGAGATTAGAGAAGATATTGAAGACGTAACTATTAAAAGTGGGCGAATAACAGCTATTCTTTTGACGATATTGCTTGTCGTTGGATTTACTGACTGTATGAAACCATATGCTGTTGTTGCTACTACGCCTATTTTATTCTTTATATCTGCAGTTTATGTACATTATTGTTTTTGGGAAATAGCCTATGAGCGATTACAGATGCGGCAGACAACTATGCCTGATCCTGTTGATGACGAACACGATGTGTTGAAAGTCGTAGAGAATACAGGACCTGTTTTCTCGGAATCTGATGCGTCAGAACATGAAGGAGGATAAGAAATGAGTAATTATAATCTTGTGTTTAATGAATATTGTTGGCGAGGAAAAGAATTGACAGCTCCAGAGAAAAGCGGTATTTATTGTGCTTACTCGTGTGTTAAGCAAAATGGACAGTTATTAGTTCATGAATTACTTTATATTGGACAAACTGATAACTTGCGTAAGCGATTAACACAGCATACACAAGAAGGTAAATTTGATTCAGAGTTGACAGATGAGACAGTTGTTTTTTATACTTGGGCAGAATTAGACGGACGCTCATTAGATGCATGTGAAGCGGCAATGATTTACCATTTTAAGCCAAGATATAATGACAAACTCAAAGACCGGTTTACCGGCCATGATACTACGAATGTAAAATGTTCGGGTAAATGGGCGTTTCGGGTAAAGGAAGAGTTTACGCAGAAGCCAACAGAATGAGTAATTACAATCCATTCTCTCTTGCAGGTAAGACGATTCTTGTTACGGGTGCGTCGTCAGGAATCGGACAGGCAACGGCCATTGAATGCTCAAAGTTAGGCGCTAAGCTCGTTGACACAGGGCGTAACGCCGAACGGTGAGCGTCATCACCTCCATGATGCAGACGGGGGCATTCAAGAGAGGCTTTTTGATTGCTACCGAGACGAACACGAAGAACAGAAGCATGAAAGACTGGTCTGTGCGTCCGCTTTTTGGATGTGCGGCGACTGCAACAGCGGTTGAATTTGCCGAAGGTGCAGACGGATTCAAATTCCGTTTTTGGCACTGATGGTTCTGGCTATGAGGCGATCATCATACCTGATAGCGGAAGCCGCAACCAGACTAGGCCAGAATCTTTCATCCCGTCGGAATTCGAAGGCAAGATAATGCATCAGATGCAGACCCACATGAAGGGGATGGATGTTTTTTCATTTGGTATCACGACAGCTCCTAAGTCAGTGAAGAAACTGGCTGAACACTTTGGTTTCGACTATCAAACATACGACTGGTTTCTGTTCCATCAGGCGAATATGAAGATGAACAACATGATTGTCAAGAAATTGAAGCTAGAATCCGCCAAGGTGCCGAGCGAGATGTACAACTTCGGCAACACTTCATCCGCTTCGATTCCGTTGTTGCTCGTCACGCAAATTAGAGATCAGGTTAACGGGAAGAAGAAGAAATTCCTTTGCTGTGGCTTTGGTGTAGGCCTTTCATGGGGAACAGTCGCCTTTGAAGATGCAATTCATGTGTGTGAACTCGTAGAGGTTGATGATTCAGCGGAGAACTACGGGTATAGGATTTAACCACAAATGAGAATAAAAAAAATCGAAATAAGGAACTTCAGGGGGCTTAGGCACTGGGAGTGGAAGCTTCAGGCCCCTGATGATTGCCTTGTTCTATTTGGCCCCAATGGATGCGGCAAAACTACGGTGCTTGATGCCATATTGATGGCATTGGGGCGCAATAATCTTGTAGGCCGTGCTTGGCCGGAAGGGCAAGATTGGAAAATTGAGCTTGAAATCGAAGGCGAAAAAGGTCTTAGATATAAGATTTACAAGACTCCTGATCGCAAGGAAAGCAAGTGTGTCAATCCGACCGTGCCGTTCACAGGATGTGAAACGACCAGATTGAGTTATTTTGAGAATGTCCTTTATGTCCCGTCATGGCGACATCCAAATTTATCCGGTAGTATAGGTGTCAATTCTGGTAGTGATTCCGACAGTCCCGCTGGCTCCGATGACGCTAAGCCAGTGGATTTTGAAAGTTATTTCTTCGACTACATCCCATACAAAGACTTGGCGCAAGTGAAGCAGCAGCTGGTCAATCTTAAGTCTGCCAGCGCATTTGACGCGAGTGCGAAAATGCATGCGGATGAAATCTTTGCGCAGCTCAATGATATTTGGGACTTGTTTTATCCGGGTGCGGGTTTGTCTTTTGAAGCCATGATGGCGCCAAACAGACCCAATAATAATCCTCTTTTTGACGTGTACATGACGCATGAAAATGACGATGCGAGGATTCCTGTTGATGGCCTTAGTTCCGGAGAAATTGACATATTTACACTCATGGCCAATATCTTCTTGGAAGAGCCACAGTATGAGTTGATAGTTTTCGACGAACCTGAATTGCACCTTCATCAGCAATGGCGCAAGGCGATACTCCCGGCTCTTCGGAAAGCCGCTCCCAATGCACAGATAATCGCCGCATCGCACTCGCCCGAGATATGGAACTCGGTTTATGATTCACAAAAGTGCCTCATGCCAGCCAAAGGGGAGAAATGACTGATGGCAAGTAACAACATCAGCATGCCTTATCCGCTTACATCATCCGGCATCATTCTCGTTGTCGAAGATCGCATGACAGAAGTCTATTTGCGCAGAATCCTTGGCGGTGCGGTGTCTGAATTTGTCACTGCCGGCGGGCATGGTTCGGTGACTGCACTTGTGCGGGATTTGCGTGTTCAAGATGATGATAGAAACCGGGTCTTTGGACTTTGCGATAGAGATTTTGATGTTTCAAATGTAACGACATGGGGTAAGGAACCCAATGGACCTCCGTTTGTCTTCCGTCCGCAGCGAATGGAAATAGAAAATTACCTCCTTGACGAGCTGGCTATGTTTGAGGCTGCAAAGCGTCTTGGGGCTCCGCATGTAAAGACGAGTGATGAAATAAAATCCCTATTGCTGTCCGAAGCGGAAAGACAGAGATTTTGGATTGCCTGCCGCATGGAGATGGCCGTCATTCACGAGACCATGCTGAAAGATTTCCCCAAGACGCCTTCCATTGATTCAATTTCAACGATGCAGTTGGCCGTAGATTACATCGAAAAGTCCACATGGAACGAGACTGTCGCTTCCAATCTTAATGTGGCACTTGATGGTGCGTCGATTCAAAAAGGCGTCAATATGTTTTCTGAAGTGTACGATAAGTCACTCCGGGATGGAACATGGACAGAGAACTGCTCCGGCAAAGAGATTTACAAGACTGTGTGTCAGGTGATTTTTGATGATTACAGACATAGGCAATATGATTTTGCTATGGCCATTGCCCAATATCAAATTGATAGAGATGCCGTGCCATTGGACTTGTCCGCGTTGCGAGACATATTAAAACGGCAAGCGAAAATTTCTTAATCCTAAGGATATTGATAATCATGTTAAATTACAATCCATTTTCCCTTGAAGGCAAGACAGTTCTTGTGACAGGGGCATCGTCGGGCATCGGGCAGGCTACGGCCATTGAATGTTCGAAGCTTGGTGCGAAACTCGTTATTACTGGACGTAATCAAGAACGTCTTCAAGAAACATTTGATCAATTGGAAGGCGAAGGACATACGCAGTTTATTGCGGAATTGACGAATGATGAAGATGTTAAAAAACTTGTAAATACATGTAAAGATCTGAATGGTTTGGTTCTTTGTGCTGGTAAGGGCAAGACGCTTCCTTTATCATTTTGTTCAAAAGATAAGTTTGAAGAAGTGTTTTCGGTAAATTTTAATGCTCCTGTTGAGCTCCTTCGTTTATTACTGAAAAGCAAAAAGATATCCAAGTGCGGGTCTGTTGTTTTTGTGGCTTCGATTGCAGGGATGCAGGGACGCACAAGTCCGGCAAATGCAATGTATGGTGCGTCAAAAGCGGCACTTGTTGCTACAATGCGATATTTTGCAAGAGAATATAGCACAAAACTAATCAGATTTAATTCTGTCAATCCCAGCATGGTGAATACGCCCTTGATTCAACATGGCGCCATTACAGAAGAACAGCGTAAGATTGATATGGCAAATTATCCTCTTGGAAGGTATGGAGAGCCGATAGACATAGCCCACGGTATCATCTATCTTCTTTCCGATGCTTCTTCTTGGGTGACAGGCCACTCGCTCGTAATTGACGGTGGTGTGACGATATAAGAACTCGATTATGTCATATCTAACAACGC
>JAEEGL011333723.1_pt1 | contig 10900 bp, 11 predicted proteins | sample 9134231 | NCBI WGS metagenome assembly JAEEGL01 (sample SAMN16246548, study PRJNA631951) | gut metagenome | biome: gut microbiome; feature: rumen; material: fiber-attached | host: Bos | place: Iran: Karaj | collected 2018-10
CGCTTCCGGTGATGATGTCACCCTCAATGAGGCGCTGCACGCGCTGGTGAATGGCTGCCCTCGACACGCCGCATTCGGCTGCCACGTCCTTGAAGGGGATACGAGCGTTCTGTGAAAGGATGTTCAGGATTTTCTTGTCCAGGTTGTCAATTTTTTCCATCTCTTGCTTATCCGTTTTTTCAATTGTTCAGCAAAAGTACGCAAAAATACTGAACTAAACAACAAAATGCGCATGTTTTTTGTGAAACACGCGCATTTTGCTAACTTTGTGATGAAGTAGCCGTATGAAACAGCTGCTTATTTCTCGATACTCACCAGCTCGACGTCGAAGATGAGGGTAGAGTAGGGCGGTATGTTGCCTGCCTGCCGCTCACCGTAGGCCAGCTCCTGGGGGATGTACAGCTGCCACTTCGACCCCACGGGCATCATGGTCAGCGCCTCGGTCCATCCCCTGATGACCTGACTGGCCTGGAAGGTGGCGGGCTCGTTGCCATGCTTTGACGAGGCATCAAACACCGTGCCGTCGATGAGGCGGCCCTCGTAGTTCACCTTCACCTTGTCAGTGGCCTGTGGCACCTGTCCTTCGCCTTTCACCAGCACCTTGTACTGCAGTCCGCTGGGTGTGGTGATGACGCCCTCCTTCTTGGCGTTCTCAGCCAGGAAGTCGCGGCCGGGCTTGGCCTGACGCTCAATGCGCACCTCGCCGTTGTACTGCTGCTTGGTCTTGAACAGCTGGTCAGCGTGCTCCACCACCATCACAGTGGTGTCGCCTGTCAGTGCATCGGCGAATCCACGATACAGGATGGTCTCGATGATGCTGTCGGGCGTGTCGGTGAACTCCTGCTTCATGCGTCTCACCATGTCGCTCTTCAGCTGCTGTCCAATCTGCCTGCCAGCGCGGAGGGCCACCTCGGCGGGTGCATCGCCGCCCAGCACGGTCTCGTTGAATCCGCGTACGAAGTCGGCCATGTAAGCCGTGTCCACCTTGTACTGCTGCTGCAGGAAGGGTATCAGGCCGTTGGTCATCATCATGCCGGCAGCATAGCTCAGCGTGTCGCTGCTGTTGGTCAGCGTCACGGGTGCTACCACCTCCACCTGAGGCTCCTTCTTGGCGTCCTTCTTTTTCTTCTTTCCAGCCGTGGCTGTAGAAAGCGTAGCCCCTGCCATGAACAGTGCAAGGGCTACGTAAAGTGCTTTTCTCATGGTAGCTTATTATTCCTCGATGCCAACCAGCTTAACCTTGAAGATAAGTGCCGAGAAGGGCTTGATGGTGCCCTGGTCCTGAGGTCCGTAGGCCAGCTCCTGAGGGATGTAGAGCTCCCACTCTGAGCCCACGGGCATAGTGGTCAGTGCCTCGGTCCATCCCTTGATGACCTGTGCGGGCGAGAAGACGACGGGCTCGTTGCCATGCTTTGACGAGGCATCGAACACGGTGCCGTCGATGAGGCGACCCTCATACTCCACCTTCACTTTCTGGTCAGCGGTGGGCACAGGGCCGTTGCCGGCCTTCAGCACCTTGTACTGCAGTCCGCTGGGTGTGGTGATGACGCCTTCCTTCTTGGCGTTCTCAGCCAGGAACTTCTCGCCGGCTGCCTTGTTGTCGCTGTACTGCTCTTCCATCTGCTTGGCATATTCAGCCTGCTGGCGCTCGCGTGCCCTCTGCTGCATCTCCATCATCAGGTTCTGGTACATCATGCTAGCCTCTTCGCTCTTCAGCAGCAGGGCGGTGTCGCCTCTGAGCACCTGGAAGAAGGCGGCGAGCATGTTGTCGCGTGAGAACGTCTGTGTGGTGTCCTCAGTGAAGTAGTCCTTGTCCATGTCGTTCATCATCTGGCTGATTTGTGAGCCGATGTTCAGACCAGCCATGTAGGCGGCCTTCTCCTTGTCCTGGCCGGCGCTGATGGCTTCGTTCATACCCTTCATGAATTCTGAGAGGTGGGCGGAGTCAACCTCCAGGCGTGCCAGCATGTTGCTACCCATGAACTGGCTGCCCAGCTGTGAGCCGATGGCATAGCTCAGGGTGTCTACTTTAGTCTTAAGTTCTGCCTTCGGGGGACGAATCTGTCCGCACGAGGCCAGTGTCAGGGCCGTAATGGCCATCAAAGTTAATTTTTTCATTTTTTTGTTGTTATGAATACTTGATTATAATAATAGTTTCCGTACCTATTCTATTTAAACTACCTCAATGAGCTCTACGTCGAAGATCAGTGCGGCAAAGGGCGGGATGAGCTGTCCGGCACCCCCTTCGCCATAGGCCAGGCGGTAGGGGATGAAGAAACGATACTTGGCACCCTCAGACATCAGCTGCAGACCCTCAGTCCATCCGGCGATGACCTGCTGCAGACCGAAGACGGCGGGCTCGCCGCGCTGCACGCTGCTGTCGAAGACGGTACCGTCGATGAGGAATCCCTCGTAGTGGCACTTCACTGAGTCCTTGGCCGTCGGCTTCTTGCCGTTGCCCTCTTTCAGTACCTGATACTGCAGGCCACTGGGCAGGGTGATGACACCTTCCTTCTTGGCATTCTCAGCCAGATACTTCTCGCCTTCCACCTTGGCGGCCTTTCCCTTCTCGGCGTTGGCGGCAGCCATCCGCTGTTGCTGCTGCATGAAATAGCCCTCCACGATGAGCTGGGCCTCGCGGTGCGACACCTTCAGCTCGTTGCCTTCCAGCACATCGCGAATGGATTGTGCGAAATCGTCAATATTCAGGTCTTTGCCTGCACCCATCTGTGCCAGTTGCTGGCCGATGCCCAGCCCCAAGGCGTAACTCAGTTTGTCCATTGCTTTCTCTTGTAATAATAACTAAATATCCTGTTCTTAAAAAAATCGTGCAAAGTTAGTAATATTATCTGACTTTCATACCATTATTCGTTTTTTTTCGCTTTTATGCAGTCTTTTTAACTTATCTTCAACCCGTGGTGGTCTGTTGGCGGGGCCGTTCCATAAGAAAAGGAAATGTGCAATAAAAACTTTCCCTGCAATGCCGCTGACGGGCAATGCAGGGAATAGGTCTTGAAAAGACTTGCTTCTCTCTCAGATAGCTTTAGCCAAGGCTGATAGCTTCCGACGGGCAAACACTAGCGCAGGTTCCGCACTCAGTGCAAGCATCAGCGTCAATCACGTACTTATCTGCACCCTCAGAGATAGCCTCAACGGGGCACTCACCCTGACATGTACCACAAGAGATACAGTCGTCACCAATTACGTATGCCATAATCTTCTGTTCGTTTAAATGGTTAGATATACTAAAAATTGTGGATGCAAAGGTAAGGACTTTTTTGAAATTACCATCACTTTTAGGTACTTTTTTTTCTAATTTATACATTGTCGAAATAGACTCCCACGCAATAAGACCGCATGTTTCGCGTTATTATATTAGTAATGATGAAACGATTCATCGGAGTCCTCATGCTCTTGGCCGTGGCCGTGGTGGCCGTGGCCCAGCAACGCAAGGTGCAGAACAAGCCGTACATCGACTTGCGCCCCTTGCATTTTGGCATACACATAGGTCTGAACCTGCAGGATGTTGAGTTGCGCAACGTAGGGCCCCAGCTGATGACCGTTGGCGAAGGCGACGAACAGACGACGGCGGAGCGCACGGTGCTCTGCGATGCTGACACGTGGAACCCGGGCTTCAGCGTTGGCGTGGTGGCCGACATGCGGCTGTCGCAGCATCTGGCGCTGCGTGTGACCCCCACCATGCACTTCGGGTCGAAGCGCCTCACCTTCCGCGACATGCAGGACCTGAACGATTCAGGCACACCACGGCTGACCACACAGGACATGAAGAACACCTACATTGCCGTTCCTGTCGATGTGAAGTTCGCCGCAGAGCGCTTCAACAACTACCGGCCCTATGTGCTGGCAGGCCTTAGCCCCATGCTCAACCTGACGGCCAAGGACCAGGACTACATCCACCTGAAGCGCTTTGACACCATGTTTGAGGTGGGGCTGGGCTGCGACTACTACCTGCCTTTCTTCAAACTTATCCCTGAGCTGAAGTTCTGCTTCAGCCTTACCGATGCATTCGACAGCAAGCATGCCGACGAGCTGACCGATGCCACCAAGCGCGCCTTTGCACGAAGCGTTGACGTGGCCATGAGCAAAATGATAGTCTTAACCCTTTATTTCGAATAGTTTTCTTATGGACAACAACGACAATAACCTTCCTCAGCGCCCACCCTTGGGACGTCCGCTCGGCACTCCCCTGGGCGATGACTTGCAAGAGCAGACACCATTCAGGCCCAAGGAAGAGCCTGCCACACAACTCAATAGCGACAAGCCTGCAAAGCATGGAGGCGGCGGCAACCGCAAGTGGCTCATCATCCTGATTGCCGTGCTGCTGTTGGGTGGCCTGGGTGCCGGTGCCTACTTCCTGTTTGGACAGGACAACAAGAAAAACCATGCCGACGATGCCGTCGATACCGACGAGGAGGAGATGGCTGAAGAGGCGGCAGAGGCGGATGACGAGGAGGACGGCGAGTATGCTGATGATGTCTATGATGCCAGTGCCGACGTCTATGAGGAGGAAGAGGCGTACGCTGAGCCTGATGAGCCCGCAATGGCAGAGCCCCCCGTTGGTCCGCGACAGCTGGTGCTCAACGGCGATGCCGATGGCTATCCGCTGAAGCTGACCCTTAGCATCGACGGCGAGCAGGTCAGCGGTACCTATAACAACCTGACCTCGGGCACCACCATGACCGTTAGTGGCACTATGGCCGACGATGTCATCCGTCTCACCGGTCGGGCTGACAACACCACCTACACCTTCCGCATCAAGCCTGAGGGCCATCTCTATATCGGTACCTTCAGCTCCGCCTCCGGCACCACCTTGGAACTGCACCTTACGGAACAATTATAGCATTCAACTTGGTTGATAGAGGGGAGAGGTAAGAGGTGAGAGGTAAGAGGTGAGAGGTGAGAGAATAGCTTGCACGTCCAGATGAGAATGATGAAAAATGAAGGGGAAGAGAAGAGGTATCCTCTCACCTCTTACCTCTCACCTCTAAAATATGCGGAACTTAAATTACAGAACGATGAAAAAACTGCTGATAGAAACATACGGATGCCAGATGAACGTGGCCGACTCAGAGGTGGTGGCCTCGGTGATGCAGATGGCTGGCTATGAGACGACGGACAACATAGACGATGCCGATGCCGTGTTCCTCAACACCTGCTCGGTGCGCGACAATGCCGAGCAGAAAATCTTCCACCGTCTGGAGACCTTCGAAGCCCTGCGCAAATCAAGGCGCAGCGGCTCCGTCCCCTCGGGGGAGGGCAGGGGCCTTATCGTCGGCGTCCTGGGCTGCATGGCCGAGCGCGTCAAGGATGACCTGCTCTATAAGTATGGTGCCGACCTCGTGGCTGGGCCCGACGCCTACCTGGCGCTGCCTGACCTCATTGCGCAGGCTGAGGCCGGCCACAAGGCCATTAACATTGAGTTGAGCACCACAGAGACCTACCGCGACGTGGTGCCCCAGCGCATTGGCCTGGGACGGCGCATCGGTGGCTTCGTCAGCATCATGCGTGGCTGCAACAACTTCTGCCACTACTGTATCGTGCCCTATACCCGTGGCCGTGAGCGCTCGCGCGACGTGGAGAGCATCCTGCGTGAGGTTCGCGACCTGCGCGACCGCGGCTTCAAGGAGGTGACGTTGCTGGGACAGAATGTGAACTCATATAGTGCAGAGTGTAGAGTTGAGAGTGTAGAGTCTGCTACCGCGCCAGTTCCTCTTGGCTTGGAGTCCAGCGCAGCGGTAGCAAACTCTACACTCCACACTCTAAACTCTACACTCAGCTTTGCCGGTCTTTTGAGAGTCGTAGCTGAGGCAGTCCCTGAGATGCGCATCCGCTTCACCACCAGCCATCCCAAGGACATGAGCGACGACACCCTGCGTGTCATCGCTGAGATGCCTAACATCTGCCACCATATCCACCTGCCTGTGCAGAGCGGCAGCAACCGTATCCTGCAGCTGATGAACCGTAAGTACACGCGTGAGTGGTATCTCGAACGCGTCAGTGCCATCCGCCGCCACATCACCGACTGTGGGCTTAGCACCGACATCTTCGTGGGCTACCATAGTGAGACGGAGGAGGACCACCAGATGAGCCTCTCGCTGATGCGTGAGGTGGGCTACGACTCTGCCTTCATGTTCAAGTATAGCGAGCGTCCGGGCACCTATGCCTCGAAGCATCTGCCTGACGATGTGCCTGAGGAGGTGAAGCTGCGCCGGCTGAACGAGCTCATCGCCCTGCAGACTGAGATCTCAGCCCAGCAGAACAAGAAAGATGAGGGTCAGGAGTTTGACGTTTTGGTGGAAGGCTTCTCCAAGCGCTCACGTGAGCAGCTCTGCGGTCGCACGGGCCAGAACAAGATGGTGGTGTTTGCCAAGGGCACCCACCACATCGGCCAGACCGTCCGCGTTCGCATCACCGGCAGCACCAGCGCCACCCTGCTGGGCGAGGCCGTTGAGTGAAGGGATGAGGAATTATCTGCTTTTTTCAATGACGCGGTAGTTGCCGCTGAGGTGCATGAAGGCGAAGAGACGCAACAGCCCATCGTAGTAGGCATCGAAGTAGCCGTCGCTGAAGGGCTCGTGACGGGCGTCCCACAAGGCTTTCACAAAGTCGCGACTCTTGTCGTGTGAGCACATCACCGACGCTGCTGCCGTAGTGGCCACCAGACCGATGCTGTGGCGTAGCTTGCGGAACCCTCCGGCCCCCAGAATCTCATCGTCGGCAGGCAGTGTGCCGTCCACGTGGTACTGGTCGACAAAGGTGTCGACACCCTGACTGTAGAAGAAGTTCTGCAGCCGCTCGCCATACTGCCGCTGCCACTCGCCGTCGGCACAGCTCCATTCATAGTCCAGCGCAATGTTCATCGGCACGCGCCATGAGTCATAGCGGAAGTTGTTGCTGCCACCTCCACGGCGGTTCCACATCTGCATGGGCGAGCCGTCATACTGGCACATGTCGCCGTTCAGTCCTGTCACAGGGTGTGTGGCCTTGTGAAGAAATTCGCGGCTCCTGCGTGCACAGTCGTTCCAGTAGTCGCTGCGGCCGTCATCGGCCCACTTCGCCCATACCTCATAGAAGGCGGGGATGTGGTAGGAGGGGTCGGTGAAGCGCTGGCCGAAGCCGTCAGGCGTAAAGGTGATGAGCCGTGTCTCAGGGTCGATGAGGAACATCTTCCTCTCCTCATTGCCTCCGCCGGGGAAGGCCGGCTGGGCAGGCTGGAGCCTCGGCTGGATGCAGTTCAGGATATGCTGGGCCTCGGCCAGGTAGTCGATGCCCGTGTCATTGCCCCAGCGATTGGAGGCGAAGATGAGCGCCGTGATGTAATAGAGCTCACCGTCAGAGGCGGCCCCCTCCGAGTTGTGTGTGCCATCGGTGCGGCAACTCCAGGCGAAGTAGCCCTCGCGCGGTCCGTTCTGGTGTTGCATGTAGTGCTTGCTCCACCGCCACAGACGGTCGAAGATGTCCTTCTCGCCAAACTGCACGGCAATCATCATGCCGTAGGACATGCCTTCGGTGCGCACGTCGTGGTTCTTCAGGTCAGAGACGTAGCCCATGGTGTCGCCCACCTCGAAGTACACCTTGTTGGGACCGTGGAACACATCGTCGAAGACCTGCTTCAGCTTCGCGTCGACGTCGGCAGGCTTGTAGCCCACCTCGACGAAGAGGTTACGATACTTCCCTGTCTCGAAGCCACCCTTTGTCCAAGGGGTGAGTGCCAGGATACCTATGGTGTAGGTCATCATCAGTGCAGCAATGAGTAGTCTTTTCATGTTTAGTAAGTGTTGTCTTGCGCCTCTTCGCTTTATTATTGTTGTTTGTTAAAGTCCCTTGATGACCTCTTCTACCACTTGGGGGAAGTGCTCCATCTCCAGCACATGCTCTTTAGCAGCGATGTCGTCGGGGCTGTCGTCAGGTGTCAAGCTGACGCGGAACTGTGCGATGATGTCACCGCCATCGCATTGCGAGGTGACATAGTGGACGGTCATGCCCGTCTCCGTCTCGCCGGCAGCCTTCACCGCCTCGTGCACGTGGTGGCCCCACATGCCCTTGCCGCCATACTTGGGCAGCAATGAGGGGTGGATGTTCACCATGCGCTTGGGGAAGGCGTCGATGAGATAGTCAGGCACGATGGGCAGGAAGCCTGCCAGAGCAATGAAGCCGATGTGGTAGCGTTCCATCAGGGGCATCATCACTTCGGGCTGTTGCAGCTCGCTGCGTGTCACCACCTGGGTGGGTACGCCGAGTCGGCGGGCACGCTCGAGCACGAAGGCATCGGGCTTGTTACACACCACCAGGACGACACGCGCCACGTCGCTGTCGGCAAAATGACGGATGAGGTTCTCAGCGTTTGACCCGCTACCTGAGGCAAAGACGGCGATGTTCATGGAGAGTTAGGAGTTTGGGAGTAAGGAGTTAGGAGTTGAAGGCCGTTAGGATTTTGTCGGCCGTCTGTCGCATCTCCTCTTCGCTCAGTTTCAGCTTCTCGCGGCGGAAGTCGGCATCGGCCTCGGTCTGCATAGGGATGAGGTGTATGTGTGCGTGAGCCACCTCCAGTCCCAGCACCACCTGTGCCACCTTGCGGCAGGGGAAGGCCTTCTTGATGGCTATGGCAACACGCTTGGCAAACTGCTGATAGCGGGCCAGTTCGTCGTCGTCCATGTCGAAGAAATAGTCCACCTCCCGGCGGGGGATGACCAGCGTGTGGCCTTGCACCAGCGGGTTAATGTCGAGGAAAGCGTAGAACTCGTCGTTCTCTGCGCACTTATAGCTGGGTATCTCGCCAGCTGCAATCTTGCTGAATATATCCATTGTTTTGATTTGAGGTTTGAGGTTTGAGATTTGAGGTTTTAATATTTAGATTTGTGGGGTTAAGGGTTGAGGGTTAAGGGTTGAGGGTTAAGGGTTGAGGGTTGAGGGTTGAGGGTTGAGAGTTAAGAGTGGAGGATTAAGGTTGGAGAGATGAGATTTGGGAACAGGGACTAATCTATATATAAATCTCAATTCTCAAATCTCAATTCTCAAATCCTAATTTTCAATTCTCAAATCTCAATTCACAATTCACCCAACGGTGATCTTGTCAATGCGCAGTTTGATGACGCCACGCGGAATCTTCACTTCCACTTCGTCACCCTCCTTGTGGTTGAGCAGACCCTGGGCGATGGGGGTCTGGATGCTGATCTTTCCCTGGCGCAGGTCAGCCTCGCTCTCGCTGACGATGGTATAGGTCATGTGGGCTTTGTTGGCCATGTTGGTCATCTCCACCTTAGACAGAATCTGCACGCTGTCGGCGCTGAGGCGCGACGTGTCCACAATCTTAGCCTCTGAGATGGCCACCTTCAGCTGGTTGATCTTCGACTCCAAGTGGGCCTGTGCCTCCTTGGCTGCTTCATATTCGCTGTTCTCGCTCAGGTCGCCCTTGTCGCGTGCTTCCGCTATGGCGGCCGATGCCTTGGGGCGCTCAATGCCCTCCAGGCGCTTTAGTTCGGCTATGAGGTTGTCGTAGCCTTCTTGTGACATGTATGCCATGTTGTTCCTTGATTTACGTTTTTATGATTTATTGTTTTTTATAGTTGATGGTTCTCTTTTCGTTTCGCAATAAAAGGAAAGAATCCCGACCGTTCTTTCAGGGTCGGAATCCTTTATCCTGTTCTTGTCCTAACTGGGTGCAAAGGTACTGCTTTTTCCCCAGCTGTCAAAGTTTTTCGCGTTAAAAAAAGTTTAGCCCAGTATGCTCATCAGTTCGCGCATGCCCTCGGAGGCCCCTTTCTGTATCTGTTTCACGCTGCCGCCGGCATGGATGGGGTTGGGGTCGATGAGGTAGACGGGCACACCTGGCCGCACGTAGTGGAAGAGTCCGGCAGCGGGGTAGACGTTGAGGCTGGTGCCGATGATGACGAAGATGTCAGCCTGATGGGCATAGTCGATGGCCACTGAGATGTTGGGCACGGCCTCGCCGAAGAAGACGATGTAAGGCCTGAGTAGCGAGCCGTCGCCAGCCTTCGTGCCGGGGGCAATCTCGCAGTTCTCGGGCGTAAGCTGCTGAATGTAGCGCGGGTCGTCGACGTTGCGGCTGGAGCACACCTTCATCAATTCGCCATGCAGGTGGATGACGTGTGTGGAGCCGGCCATCTCGTGCAGGTTGTCGACGTTCTGCGTCACCACCGTCACATCGTACTTCTTCTCCAGCTCGGCCACCAGCCGGTGCCCTTCATTGGGCTTCACGCCCCAGCACTTCTTGCGCAGCATGTTATAGAAGTTCGTCACCAGGGTGGGGTCGGCCTCCCATCCCTCGTGTGTGGCCACCTGTGCCACCGGATATTCCTCCCACAGACCATCAGCATCGCGGAAGGTCCTCAGTCCGCTCTCCACCGACATGCCGGCGCCGGTGAGGACTACTATCTTCTTCTTTCCCATAGTTATAGTGTCTTTTTCTCGTTGGTATGATGATGTTCACTCGGCCAGCAGACGCTCTGCCATAGCGCGGCCCAAGGCTTCGCACTGGGCGGTGGTCTCAGGTGTCAGCGCCTGGCGTATCTCCACGGGCTGGCCCACCTGTTCGTAGTGCAGCCGCTCGTCGTTCCACCGCTGCAGTTCAGCCACGGCCTTCGATGCCCAGCCGAAGCTGCCGAAGAAACCGAAGAGACGCCCCTTGATGTCCTTCTGCGACAGCTCGTCCATCAGCACGTTCATCTCATGGTAGAGACCGGTATTGTAGGTGGGTGCTCCGACGATGAGTCCACGGTAGCGGAATACGTCGCGGATGATGTAAGAGTGGTGCGTCTTCGACACGTTGTGCATGATGATGTCCTTCACCCCAGCCCTGGCGGCAGCCTCTGCGATGACCTCGGCGGCGCGCTCGGTGTTGCCATACATCGTGCCATAG
>JAEEGL011786875.1_pt1 | contig 10900 bp, 9 predicted proteins | sample 9134231 | NCBI WGS metagenome assembly JAEEGL01 (sample SAMN16246548, study PRJNA631951) | gut metagenome | biome: gut microbiome; feature: rumen; material: fiber-attached | host: Bos | place: Iran: Karaj | collected 2018-10
CGTATCAGTCGCGCCTGGCCGCGGTAGGGGGTGATGATGCCGAAGTCGATGCGTTCGTCCTCGACTCGCTGGGGTGTTATCGTCTCGATATAGTCGCGCAGGGTGTGTATCACCAGGCGAGCTTCGTCGGCGTTGGTGATGCTGCCGCTTGTATTCCGAACCTCAGCTCCCGTGTTTTGTGAGGTGTCTATCCACGTCAGCGGTGTGTCGAGTGGACTGATCAGGCGGTTGGCAGCCGCGGGTGCCGCTTGCAGTTGGCCATGGTAGAACCATCGCGAAGGGAAGGCCATGATTTCCTTGTTCATGCGGTATTGTACCTTCAGCATGCTGACGGCTTGCGGCCAGAGCGCCGCCACGCGCTGCATCAGGGTGTCGGCGAGGCCCCATTTGGCGGCAGCGAGGCTTTTTACCGTCGGCGGCAGCTGCCAGTGGTCGCCGCCCATCACTACACGGTCGGCCTTGAGGATGGCGGCCCAGCAGGCGGGCTCCATGGCTTGGGCGGCCTCGTCGATGAAGAGGGTGCTGAAATGGCGTCGTTCCATGAGATGGTAGGCCGAGCCTATCAGGGTGCAGCTCACCACACGGGCTTGTTCGAAGAGGTCGGCATTGATTTTGATTTCCAGTTCGGTCTCGCGGTTGCGCAGGCGCGAAGCCTGAGCTCCTTTGGCACCGTCGCGCAAAGCTTTGCGTACACTCCATAGCTCGTGGTAGTCGGGGTGCGCGGCATAGCGTCGCTCGTAACTGCAATCGAGCATCTCGTCGCTCATTCGCAACGGGTTGCCTACGCGGAGCACATGGATGCCCCATTGCATCAGCTGCTCGCTGATCCAATCGACGGCGGCATTTGAGGCAGCGCATACAAGAACTTGTGTCTCGCGTTGCAGGGTTTCGACGACAGCCTCGACCAGGGTAGTGGTCTTGCCGGTGCCGGGAGGACCGTGGATGATACTCACTTCGCGGGACTCGATTGTTTTTTGTATGGCGTCCTGTTGGCTAGGATTGAGCCACGGGAAGCTCACCTGCGGCATCGGACGGAACGACGGTGGACGTTGACCAAGCAGTACCTCGCGCAAGCGCACGAAAGCTTCTGCCTCAGTGTGTTCGGCGGCATGCATGGCCTCACTCATCACACGGAACGAGGTGTTGTCTACCCCAAGCTGCACCCCTGTCGGATGGTGCGCTGCAGTGTCGAGTAGGCTCTGTGCCGCCGCTTTGTTGGGCAGGCTGACACTCATCATGCCGTCGCCTACCAGTTCGACATAGCCTTGATGGGGCAGCTCTTTGGCAATCCCGCCTTGAAGGTAGAAGAAGGTGACAGGTTTCCCGGGCTCGAATTCGAGTTCCACTTCGTCATCCATCACCTCGTAACGCACCTGCAGGGTCAACTGCCCAAGGGCGTTGTAGGTGGTGTCTCCCAACGTGACGGGATAGCGGCAAGAAGGTTCGCAGACAAGGGCGCCACTGAGCGACATGCCCCGTCGCTCGAAGCTACTCTGCCAGGCTTGTTGTTCTTCTTTCAGTTCGAGTTCCACCAGCTCACGCAGGTGGGCGAAGTATGTATGTGTGTTGTTCACTGCACTATAATAACCAGTCGCTTGCCTGTTTATTGCACATATGTCGTTTTTTTTACGTATCTTTGCATTTCAATTAAGCAGTAAGTTATGAAGCAAATCCTCCTGATAAACGACGTGGTAGGCCATAGTCATGTGGGTATGGTGGCTATGTTACCAATCTTGACCCACATGGGTCATTCTACCTATAACCTTCCTACGGCATTGGTATCGAATACGTTGGACTATGGGCACTTCAATGTGTTGGAAACCACCGATTATATGCGTGGCGCCATCCCTGTGTGGCGTCAGTTGGGATTTCGTTTCGATGCCGTCTGTACGGGTTTGATGTTCAGCGAGGAACAAGCCCGTTTGGTGTCGGCTTACTGCCGCCAGCTGCATTGTGAAGGCACCACTGTCTTTGTCGACCCTATCATGGGTGACGGCGGACGTCTCTATAATGGTATGACGCAGCGGCAGGTAGAGCTGATGCGCGAGATGGTCGGTGTGGCCGACCTTACTTTCCCCAACTATACCGAGGCATGTTACCTTTCGGGGATGACCTACAAGCCTGAAGGCATGAGTTGGCAGGAAGCCTGCGAGGTGTGCGACCGCATAGTGGCGTTGGGAGCCCAATCGGTATTAATCACCAGCGCATGTGTGGATGGGAGCAAATGTGTTGTGGGCCGCCGTAGCGGCGAGTCGTTGGGGTTCCGTCAGCATATCTCAGAAGGACCATACTTCCGTATTGACTACGAGGAGATTCCCAAGGCCTTTCATGGTACAGGTGACATTTTCTCGGCGGTGCTCATCGGTCACCTGATGAATGGCGACCCGCTGCGCGACAGCACGCTGGCAGCCATGACGGTGGTCAGCCGTCTGATAGAACGTAATATGAGTCAGCAGGATGTCTGTCTGGGTATCCCCATCGAGCGCTGTCTCGATTTGCTGTAACCTTGTTCAAATCTCCACCACAGCTCCTGGCAGCGAAGATACCCAAGCGGTAACATATTCGATGCCGAGTGTGAGCCAATGTAGTGGCCAAGCTGTGATGTCGCAGGGTACAATCATGTACATCAGCGAGAGGAAAAGCAATACACCTGCCAGTGGAATGATGATGATATTGGCTATGAGGAAGTAAACAGGCAAACGGTGGAATGTGGTGGCCACTATTGGAAGCGTGGCGAGGGTGGCAAAGACACTCACCGACACTAGCTGCCACAGTCGGTTTCGGAATGCAACGATGGCTGGGCGTGCCAAGATAAGACCGCATACAGCGCTGTAGGATAGTTGCCATCCTACCTCCTTCAGAACGAGAGGATTGATTAGCAGCGTAATGATGGCGGCAGCAGCCAGCAGGTTGAGGGTCGGTGTACGCCGGCCGCTGATATTGGCTACGATAAAAAGACTGAACATCAGGGCGGCACGCAGGGTGGAAGGTGCCATGCCTGAAAGCAAGGCGAAGCACCAGATGACGACTAGTTGCACCCCTCCGCGTATGGCTCTCCCTCGCCGTTCTTTCCCTATCCAAAAGAGAAACAATCCAACGATGGCAGCCAGCAAGCCCACGTGCAAACCGCTGACAGACAGGAGGTGTGCTATGCCTGAGTCGCGGAAGTGCTGCTGCGTGTCGGCATCGAGGTCGCCTCGCCAGCCCAACGTCATGGTTTCCGCGAGGGCTGCCTCGCGTGGCTCCAGTGGACCAGTTTGCATTCTCCGCAGTAGCTTCATCCTAATACGTTCGCAGCGCGCCCGCAACGAGGTGCTGTCGCGTGCTGTGATCAGATAGTGGTCCGAGGTGATATAGATGTTGCGCCGTTCGAGGTCGGGGTAACCGTGAAGCAGCAGTTGGTCGCCATATCGCAGTATGGCGGCGACGCTGTCTTTGCGCAGGTAGACGGTGATGGTCCCTGAAGCAGGCTGTACCGTGGCGCTACCAGCCCGAGTCACTTCTCCTTTGACCCTCCAACTCTTGGCCCGCGGCATGGGTGTTTCGGTAAGTTTTACCTCCAGGAAACTGGATTCCTGGCATTTATGCGTCCAGTCTTGCTGTATGCTGCGGGAGGTTAGCCACCCGCCTAGCAAGCCGCTGAAGAGTACTGAGAGAATATAGACTGGCCATCGGATGCGACGACCGAACAGCAACGAAGCCCCGATCAGCAGTGCACAAACAGCAATGGCCCATAGCCAGGCCTCGCCAGGCCACTGGCAATGGAGTGCGACGATGATACCCGCCATCAGCGATAGCGCCACCGGTACCAAAGGGGTCTTCATAAGTCTTCAGATACAGTGCTTTAGGAGCGAATAGGATTCATGATAAGTTCGCTCGCTCTAACCTTCGGAACGTAGTGGATGCCGTCGCGACGGTAGTAGGCCCGTGGGACCTCTTCGTCGGTGGGTACCAGTTCGATACGTTCGGCACCTTTGCCCACAGCAAGCACCATCAAGGGTTCGAGCGACAGACCGAGGTCGGACATGAGTTTCTCTTTATTGAAAGCACCGATCATCAGCGTGTTGAGTCCCATCTCCACCGCCTTCAATGCCATGCTCTGGAGCGCGATACCTAGGTCGAGGTCGACCAATTTGTTCTCTTTCACAGTGCTGCAACACACGATGAAAGCTTCCGGTTCGGTACCGGGGAAGGGAAGGTGCAACTCGGGCAAGGCTGCCCCCATCCGAACATGGGCCAGCACCTTCTCGGCACCACTCTCTTTTGTGACCAGGAAATATCTTAATACCTGTTGGTTGCGGCCCGATGGCAGGCGCGAACACACCCCCACGATACGCTCCAACTCTGCACGGCTTACCACGTAGTTTTTGTTATATCCACGATAGCTTCTACTTTTGAGCAAAAGTTCATCGACCGTGTGTCCTATTCGCTTGATTTTTGGTTTGTTACTACCCAATGTCTCTTCGTAGCGCTTTTCTAAGTAGTTGTCAGCCATAATTCTTGTGTTTTTGTATTCTGAAAGGTATTGTTTTTAACGTTAGTGTGCAGTGGAATTGAAAAAAGTTTCTTCTTGAAATAGTTTGATTATCAGTGTGAAATTATTTAGATGCCGCGATAGCTTAAAAATATTTTTGCCAGTTTCCAAAAAGTTCGTAATTTTGCACCCGCTTTCGCAAGATGAAAGTCCCTAAATGATCTGCTAGCTCAGTTGGTTTAGAGCGCTTGCTTGACAGGCAAGAGGTCACAAGTTCAAATCTTGTGCAGATCACCATCCAGACAGACAATCACGCTCGATTGTCTGTCTTTTTTATTGCGCATCTGCAGGCTCTTCAGGCTGATGGGCGCAGGGTTTTAGCTCGCTCCGGCTCAGTTTGACTACAATCGAGATGTTCATCACCTCGATGTTGATGCAGAAGTTCCCGTCTTTGCACTGCTTGACCAGCGTGCCTTCCATGCCGGCAAACTCGCCTTCAAGCACCACGGCATGCGCCCCACGCACCAACTGCGAGGTCTCATAAAAGTGGATTTTTCGCTCCGATTCCTCGAATTTCCTCACCGCTTCTATTTCACGTTCAGGCACTTGTGTGATGCTGTGCTGCGAGCTCACAATGCGTATCACGCCACGTGTGGTGCGGGTTTGGTAGACTTGCTTCTCGTTGATGCGGGCAAAAAGGTAGCAAGGGAACATGGGCCTTTCCTGCAAGTTGTTGCGTTTGAATCGTTTGTCCTTTTGCACCAGCAAGGGCAGATAGCATTCGATTGGAGGATCGGCATTGCGAAAGCGCTCGGCTACAAGTGTTTCGGCATTGGGATGTGTCATTATGGCGACCCAGGCGGGATTCGTGTCTAGCATAGTGCGGTTCGATTTGCAGGTAAAACGCGGTGTGGCGCTATTTATTGTCGCAGTATTAAAAAAAGTTAATAGCCAGATTTGGCTGTGGTTTACTCGTTCTCATGACTGCCGAAGTCGATGTAGGGGAGCAACCGCAGCAGGGTGCTGTCGCTCATCGAGGGGACGGCGCGCAGGTCGTCGGCGCTGCCGAAATGCCGCCCCATCTGGCGCAGTCGCACGATGTCGCGCGCCTGATAATATTCGATGTAGGGGTGCCGGATGAGTTGCTTGAGTTCGATGTGATTGATGTCGATGCGCCGCAGACCGGCGGTATCGAGCGAAAGATGAGGGGCGATATGAGTCAATAACTCTGGTGTAAATCCGTAGACCTCAAGTAATTGCTTTGTTTCAACAAACCCTCCCAGTCGCTCGCGGTAGGCCACGATGCGACGTGCATAGGCGGGCCCGATGCCATGTAGCAGTTGCAGCGTGAGGGTGTCGGCCGAGTTGAGTTCCACCGTGAGCGGCTGCCGTTTCGGTGCGGGCGTTTCGTGACTGAACCAAGCGCTGTCGAAGCCCTCTTTTTTATCTGCTTTCTTGTTGTGATACTGTCTGTTATACGACTTTATCGCCCTCGAGCGGTAGACGGAGTCCTCCTTCGTGGCCAAAATCTCTGTGTTTTGCCTCGTCGCTGTGTCTTCGGTCGCCCCTTCAGATGTTCGTCGAGACGAAAAAAATACAATACCGCCAATGATAAGCAATCCTACTGATAACCAGACGATACCGAGTATTTGACTGTGGGACGGACCACGCTTTTCGTTGCTCATATAGAAGAAAAATTTTGTCGGTTTTAAAAATCTTTGTACTTTTGCACCCGCTTTCGACAGAAAAGGAAGATTGAGTTTCCGTAGAAAACGAATGGTCTGTTAGCTCAGTTGGTTCAGAGCGCTTCCTTCACACGGAAGAGGTCGAGAGTTCGAATCTCCCACAGACCACCGAAGCCCTCTCAAGAGGGCTTTTTTAGTACCCTTTCGGTCTGTGGTGCTTCGTTGCGGACGTCGGGTTCGAGGTGACTGTCGACTGTCGAGGAACCAATTTCGGAATGCTCCATCAAGGTGGGCTCAAGGTTGCTCTCGTCGGTAGGTAAAGTGCTGTTTTCCAACGGACCATATCCGATATAGATGCTGTCTGACCAGCGCCCGAAGTTGTCCTGCACAAGGCCCCAGAGGTGCACTTCGTGGCCAGCAAAGCCCTCTGGCAACGTCACCGCAATCCGACGGTCGCGACGGTAGACGGGCGCCGTCAGGAAGTCGCTCCCAGTCTCGGGGCAGTAGATAAAGAGCCTGACGCGGTCGTAGCGGTCGGCACGCATGTGTAACGGGTTGGGTTCGAATTCAATACTTAACGTTGTACCCTCGGTTACCACCGGTGCGCCGAAGGTCACGGGTGCTACGGGACCCTCGCTGAGTACGAGACTGGCCCATTCGACAGTAAGCCCGCCGTCGTTCCAACCAAAAGCATGCTGATTGCGGTGGATGAAGTAGTTACATGGTGTCATGTGGGCTTCGAGCGAGAGGTCGCCCATCGTCTCGCGCAGCGCCCAAAGCATGCGGCTGGCCAGCACCACTTCCTCCTTGAACATCATGCGGTGCGCCTGCTGACGCTCGGTTCGAGGGTTGTGCATCTGGGGCTGATAGCTTCGCACACACCAGCGGCCGCGCCACTGGTAGCCCACGGCTGTACCCAGCCGTCCGGTGAAGTCTCCTAGGTATCCATTGTCTTGTTTTGCCATGATATCAACGTGTTAAGTATATTTTACCTTCAATTTAATACCTAATCATAACGTTATGTTCTCCTTATTATTGCCTACTAAAGTAAATCTTCATATGGAGTAGATAAAGCGATATATAGGAGTATGGTAAGAGTAGACATTGTAACAATCTTGGATACAGTGGTTTGTGAATGCCTTTAAAATGGTGTTTTTTGAGATTTGGTTGTCTTTTTTTCTTCAAAAAGATGCATTGCTTTTTAGTGGGCGTTAATGGGCTCAAAATGGAGATATTCCGTTGGCAATTGCAGATGTTGTCTTGAAAATATGGGTGATCGCGAGGTTTGTGTAAAAAAAAGATTGGGTTTGGATGGCGTTTAATCACAACGAGTTATATTAAATTCTCATAAATATATTATTAATACGAATAAAAATTATTTGGTCTGCAAAAAATAATTTCGTATCTTTGCACCCACAAAAACGTGATGAGTTTGCCCTCGAAACGTTGAGCCATGGAACACCTTGTTTTTGGCGGGTTCTAATGCTCCAACGGAAGGAATAGGGGGCAGGCCTTCGCCGTAAATGGAGGATCCTTTTGTTTTATTGTAAATCTTTGGGTGTCAGTAAATAAGTTTTCCGTGGATACCCCAAAAATAACGAATTAATCTTTTCCGTGTAATGAAAATTTCTGTCGCCGGTACCGGCTATGTCGGTCTCAGTATCGCCACCCTGTTGGCACAACACAATGAGGTGACTGCTGTTGATATTGTGCAGGACAGGGTTGATATGGTGAATAATCGCCGTTCACCCATCAAGGACGATTGTATTGAGGAATACTTTGCCACTAAGCCGTTGCAACTTACAGCCACTACCGACTGGCAGAAAGGGTATGCCGATGCGGAATTTGTTGTGATTGCAGCACCGACCAACTATGACAGTGTTAAAAATCATTTTGATACATCAGCGGTGGAAGATGTTATTTCGAAAGTGTTGCAGGTTAATCCGCAGGCTACGATGGTTATCAAAAGTACAGTGCCGGTGGGCTATACCGTGAGCGTCAGTGCCAAGTTCAACACTGGGAATATCATCTTTGCCCCCGAGTTCCTTCGTGAAAGTAAAGCGCTGTATGACAATCTCTATCCGAGTCGTATCATTGTTGGATATGATCAATGTGACTCTCTCATTGAAAGCAGAGCGCATCGTTTTGCAGAAATGGTTAAGTATGGTGCCATTAAACCAGATGTACCGGTCTTGTTTATGGGTAGTACAGAGGCCGAAGCCGTCAAGCTTTTTGCCAACACATATCTCGCTCTTAGGGTCAGCTACTTCAACGAACTTGACACCTATGCGGAAATAAAAGGGCTTAACACAAGACAGATTATCGATGGGGTGTGTCTTGATCCCCGCATCGGTACCCATTACAACAACCCGTCGTTCGGCTACGGTGGTTACTGTCTCCCCAAGGACACCAAGCAACTGCTGGCCAACTATGCTGACGTGCCGCAGAATATGATGTCCGCCATCGTCGAAAGCAACCGCACCCGCAAGGACTTTATTGCCGACCAGGTCCTTAAGATGGCTGGCTACTACGCCTACACTGAGAACAACGAATATCCCACCAGTACTAACACATTAACACATTCCCATATTAACACATTACCTGTTCCGACGATCGGCGTGTACAGGTTAACGATGAAGAGTAATTCCGACAACTTCCGTCAGAGCGCCATTCAGGGCGTAATGAAGCGTATCAAAGCCAAGGGTGCCCAGGTCATCATCTACGAGCCCACCCTCGAGGACGGCACCACCTTCTTCGGCAGCCTTGTTGTCAATGACTTGAAGAAATTTAAAGAAATGTCGCAGGCCATCATCGCCAACCGATATGATTCAGTTCTCGATGATGTGAAATCGAAAGTATATACTAGAGACATTTTCCGCAGAGATTAACTTTTCACTTTTCATTTTTCAATTTTCACTGACTCCCGTCTTTAATCGTTAAACGTTAACCTTTAACCGTTACAAAAAAGTCTTTAACCGTTACCAAACTTTTAACTTTTCACTATTCACTCTTAACTTTTAATAATAACCATTATTATGAAAAACCTCAAAGCATTATTATTTTCGATTATAGGCGTTTGCCTCCTCTTCACCGGCTGCCACAAAGAGCAGACCTCCGAAGTGGGTAACGCTAAAGTGAAAGTACATATTAACGACTTTTCCGTCGAGCAGGAAGAACTCTCCGGCACCAAGGACGCCATTGCCGACTACTCGGGCGTGAATGCTGTTACCCTGGCTTTCTACACCACAGACGGCGCCGATCAGTACCAGGTCACCCAGCTACGTAGTGACGCCACTACCTACACCACCTTTGGCGATTTCGGCCTTTCGCTGCCTATGGGCAGCTACACGATGGTGGTGGTGGCTTACAAGACTCAAGACGACAGTCCTTGTTGTGTTGACCGGCCCCACGGCGGCAGCCTTTACGGGAGCACACGCGTTTGAGACATTTGCCACAACTCAAGCGGTGAACATCACCTCCACCAGCGACGTCAACCTCAGCGCCACGCTGAGCCGCATCGTTGTCAAGCTCCAGGTGCTCTCCACCGACGGCAAGACGGCCAATGCCGCCAGCATCCGTATGACGATGTCTGCCGGCGGCAAGGGATTCAACCCAGCCACAGGACTGGCTACCAGCAATACTGGCTTTGCCAACACCGTATCCATCAGTGCAGCGACAGGGAGCACATCCAATTCTATCAGCTATCTCTTCCTGGCCACTGACGAGCAGACGATGGATGTCGCCATCGACGTGCTGGATTCCGACGGCAACTCCATCTCGCACCGCGAGGTGAGCGACGTGCCCTTCAAGCGCAACCGTCTGACCAAGCTCACCGGCTCGCTTTACAGCACCGACGCAGGAAGCGCCTTTCAACTTAGCACCGCCTGGCTGTCAGATACAACCATCACTTTCTGACTCGCTTAGAACACGCTTACAAGCAAAAATAAACCCGACCTTCCGCCCACCCAACGCTGTTCTTTCAGTTAAGAGTTAAAAATTAAAAGTTAAAAGTGATGGCCGCGCAACGCATAGTAGGTGAGAAGAGTCCGGCTTTCGCCAAGAGGATTGCCAACCGACGTACGAAGTAAGAGCAGAGATAAGCTTGCTTAATCTATGCCTTGCAAGGAGGAGGAAGGCGAAGTCAACTGCAGACAGCTTGCGATCTGCAATATATAAAAGAAGAGCAGCTCGATGCCTTACGTCCCCAGTTCACCGAAGTAGCCAAGATGCTCTCTGGCCTTCGCAACTCTTTAACCGTTAACCTTTAACCTTTAACCGTTACAGATAACGTAGTGGTAAGATAGTGGTAAGATAGTGGTAAGGGAGATGGTTCGAAGAACCTGGAACCTGAAGGCTGCGAGTAAGCGAGAGGAGAGGGAGCTCGCTCACTATCCCGAACCGAGTAAGCAGCGAGCGCCATGATGCTTGCATCGATGGCCGAGTCGCGTTCGAGGTCGATGAAATCAACGAGAGCAGGCTCGACCGTAGGTCAAACCTGAAACTAACAGGGGCCGATGAGCAATCGCTCCAGGCACAAATGTCTGCAAGCAGACATTAGAGCCTTCCGCTAAGGAAAGCGGTACAGCCCGTGGCTCCGTTTCACTCCGCCACCGGCTGGTTTTTATAAGTGGCTAAGCCGCTCAAAAAAGAAGTGAAAACAAACAGTAATAATTGATAGTATGGCAAAAGAACAGAATCATAGAGGTGTTATAATTGGCTATATTGCGATTGCCGTTTTGGC
>JAEEGL012312496.1_pt1 | contig 10900 bp, 10 predicted proteins | sample 9134231 | NCBI WGS metagenome assembly JAEEGL01 (sample SAMN16246548, study PRJNA631951) | gut metagenome | biome: gut microbiome; feature: rumen; material: fiber-attached | host: Bos | place: Iran: Karaj | collected 2018-10
ACAATGACTATCACAACGACACTCAGGACTGGCAGGAAGGTTGGTTCGCTGACATGAAGGAAGTCGGAGCGAAGAAGGTTCTCGGATTCTACGGACCGGCATGGCTGATCAACTACACAATCGGACAGAACTGCGGCGACACATTCGGTGACTGGGGTGTTTGTGCTCCAAACATCGGATTCTTCTGGGGCGGCACATGGGTCCTCGCAAACAAGGACACCAAGAATGTCGATATCGTCAAGAAGATCATCGAGTGGATCACACTTGACTATTCTGACACAGGTCTCCAGTACTTCTGGGCAAACGGAACCCTCAATGGAGAGGGCGGCACAAAGGACTGTGTTGCTTCCGGTACGGTCATGGCCAAGTCAAACGGAGAGCTTGACTTCCTGGCAGGTCAGAACATGTTCGACGTCTTTGTCCCGGCCAACCAGTATGCAAACGGAAAGAACCTGACACAGCACGATGAGCAGATCAACGGTTACTGGAGAGATCAGGTCCGTCAGTACACAGCAGGAAACAAGACACGTGAGCAGGCAATCGCAGACTTCAAGGTCCAGGTTGCTGAGAACCTCGATATCGTAGTCGAGTAATAATCAACTCTTGCAATCAGGGGACTGCTTCGGTCCCCTGATTGTGCTTTCTTCACTAAAAGGGGAAAGAAGAAAATGGAAAAAAGAAAGACCTTCAGCTATGCCAAGTACGGATACCTGTTCAGCATTCCATTTCTTGTGGGTTTCATTCTGTTCTGGCTTTATCCGACGTTATATACAATGGTGATCGGATTCACAGACCTCAAAGGTCTGGGGAAGACCTCATTCAAATTCCTTGCCGATCCATTGCAGAATTTCAAGACCGTCCTTGCATCATCTCAGTTCAAGACGGCTCTTAAGAACACAGTGGTGATCTGGTTGATCAACTTCACACCGCAGATCATCTTTGCACTCCTGTTCACCGCATGGTTCACATCCCCAAGATGCAAGATCAGAGGGCAGGGGTTCTTCAAAGTAGTATTCTACATGCCGAACATCATGACGGCTGCAACCATCGCCGTTCTGTTTCAGGCATTGTTCGCCTATCCGACCAGTCCTATGAACGATCTTCTGACGAAGCTGGGGATCATATCAACACCATTCAACTTCCCGGTCGACAAACTGGCCTCCAAGCTTACAGTTGCATTCATCCAGTTCTGGATGTGGTATGGATACACGATGATAATATTGATTTCCGGAGTTCTGGGAATCAACCCTGAGATATTCGAGGCGGCTGAGATCGATGGCTGTACCAGTGCACAGACATTCTTCAGGATCACCATCCCATGCCTCAGGACGATTCTTCTGTACACTGCAATCACCGCAATGATTGGTGGTCTGACGATGTACGACATCCCGAAACTGTACCTCAACGGAGGACCGGACAGCGCTACGCTGACGACCAACGTGTACATCTTCAACCAGGCGTTTGCCGGCTCCTACATGTATAACAGAGCCGCCGCGGCCTCCGTGATCATGTTCCTCATCATAGCTCTCTGCTCCATCGTCATCTTCCAGATGTACAAGGAAAAGGATCAGAAGAAGATCGACCGTCGCAGGCGGCATATTGAAGCCAAGAAGGAGGTGAAAGAATGAGCAAAAGCCTTACAAAAGTAAAGCGAGTATCAAAGCCCGTTGTGGTTCTGATGCACATCGTCTGCATCTTCTTTGCAATCCTCAGTCTCCTCCCGTTTATCGTCATGATCATCAACGCGACCAGGAACACATACCAGATTCAGCAGCACGCACTGAGTTTCGTTCCTTCCAAGTATCTGATGAACAACCTGAAGATTCTGACAAGCAAGGACACCTTCCATCCTGTTCTTGGATTCATCAACTCCTTGATAGTTTCAAGTGCAACAACCATCTGTGCAGTCTACTTCTCGACTCTAACGGCCTATGCCCTTGTTGCATACAACTGGAAACTCAGAGGTGCTTTCTTCACCTTGATTCTGGCCATAATGATGATTCCGGCACAGGTCATAAGCATCGGATACTATCAGATGATTTACAGAATCCACATGACCAACAACTTCCTGCCGTTGATACTGCCTGCAATTGCATCGCCTTCCATGGTGTTCTTCATGCGACAGTACATGATTCCGTCACTACCTCTGGAGATTGTGGAGTCTGCAAGAGTCGATGGATGCCATGAGTTCAGGACCTTCAACCAGATAGTCATTCCTATGGTCAAGCCAGCCATGGCCACTCAGGGAATCTTCTGTTTCGTGGGATCCTGGAATCAGCTGTTCCTTCCTCAGATTTTGTTGACCAGAAAGAATCTCTATACAATGCCGATTATGGTCAGCCTCCTGAAGGGAGATATTTACAAGACGGAATACGGTGCAGTCTATCTCGGACTTGCGTTGACGGTCCTTCCTTTGTTTGTTGTCTATTTCCTTCTTTCCAAGTACATCATTGCTGGTGTTGCACTTGGTGGAGTAAAGGGGTGACAGTATTTCTTTTTTCCATTGGGGCTCGAAAGAGCCCCTTTCTTTTTTTGATTATCAATAGGCGTTGTTGTTCCGCTCGTCGATGTACTCGCTTGCATAGTGGGCGGCTATGGCTCCGTCTGCTGCAGCGGTGACTATCTGCCTGAACGGGGTGTCTCGGACGTCTCCGATTGCAAATATTCCCGGTACGCTCGTCATCATGTGCGCATCGGTCTTGATGAAGCCGGTCTCGTCCTTCTCGCAATCAGGTACCAGCTGGTTCTGAGGGATGTAGCCAACAAAGATGAAGACTCCATCGAATTCCTCTGTGTAGACCTGACCGGTCTCCTTGTTCAGGAACGTCACCGACTTGACCTTGCCGTTCTCTCCGTTGATCGACTGGACGGTGGTGCTCATCTTTGTCTTGATACCTGAGTCGGTCATCGCCTTGACGATGGAGGCCTGTGCTCTGAAGCGGTCTCTCCTGTGGGTGACCGTCACGTCATCTGAGAGTTTTCTGAGATACATGGACTCCTGGCATGCGCTGTCTCCACCACCGCAGACGAGAATCTTCTTCTTGCGGAAGAACGGACCGTCACATGTTGCGCAGTAGCTCACCCCATGGCCGGTAAGCTCCTTCTCTCCCGGGACCTCAAGGTTTCTGTGCTTGGAGCCTGTGGCTATGACCACAACAGGGGAGAGATAGGTTCCATCAGTCGTGTCCAGTCTGAAAGAGCCGTCATCGAGCTTCTCGATCGCATTGACTGTCCCGTAGGCGATCTGGCATCCGAAACCGGTTGCCTGGTTCTCGAACTTCGAGGCAAGCTCATAGCCTGAGATCTTCTCCAGTCCGGGGTAGTTCTCAATCTCATCGATTATCATCGTCTGCCCGCCGGGTGCCATCTCCTCAATCAGAACGGTCTTTCTTCCAGCGCGTGAACTGTACTGTCCGCATGCGAGTCCTGCCGGACCTCCACCGACGATAACAACATCGAAAACCTTCTCATCAGCCATTTGCGTTCTCCCCATTTGCCTTTCTTCGTTCTTCAAGCGCAATCTCAGCATCGCTCTTTCTCAGGTACACCGGTCCCTGACCAATGTCATCTGCGCCATCAGTCTCATATTTTCTCAAAGCACAGTCCAAAAGCGATGCAGATACCGCTCTGGATGATACGTTGTCCACGTATATCTTCTTGCCTGTGCTGAACATGCTTTCAAGAATCGGTGCGAAAGCCGATGCATCAGGACCTGTGACAAGAATCTGGCCATATGGCTTCAGAACCTCTTCAAGGTCAGCTTCGGTTCCGTCCGTGTCAGGCATTATCCTTTTGGCCGGATCCTGTGAATCCTTCACGAATGCAGCCAGATACCAGCGCTGCTTCTTTGCGTCAATCACAGTGACTATGGCACCGTCGAAGCAGGGGACGCAGTTTGCCAGGCACTCCATGGTTGAGACGGAAACAAGCGGCTTATCCAGAGCATAGGCCATACCTTTCAAGGCTGACATGCCGATTCTAAGGCCTGTGAAGGAACCTGGGCCTCTTGTGCATGCCAAAAGGTCTATGTTCCTTGTTGTGACCCCGGCATCCTTGCACAGCTCCATGACAGTCGGGACCAGGCGCTCCGAGTGCTGGAGGCTTCGGCTTACAAGGGTCCTCTCCTCGAAGAAGGAGTCTGTCTTAAGTGCAACGGAAAGGGCATTGGATGATGTGTCTAATGCCAGTATGTTCATTTCTCGCCTCCGCTCATGCGCACGGTTCTGCTCTGGTCCTCGTTGACCGTGATCTGGACAAAGATCGTTCCCTTCGGGAGAAGGGCGTCAATGACCTCGCTCCATTCTATCAGACATACACCGTCAGAGTAGAGCATGTCTTCTCCGCCTATCATCTGAAAGTCATCCTCGCTGGTGATCCTGTACAGATCCATGTGGTACATAGGAAGACGACCCTCATATTCCTGGACCAAGGTGAATGTTGGGCTGACTATCGCCTCCTCAATGCCCAGGCTTCTTGCAACTCCCTTGGCGAATACGGTCTTGCCTGCACCGAGGCTCCCTCGAAGGGAGATCACAGTCCCGGCCTTGCAGGTCTCTCCGATGCTGCGTCCGAGGTTCTCCATTTCATCTGCTGTCTTGCAAATCAACGTCTTGTCCATGCTTTGCCTTCTCAGATCTCCTTGAGTGGGATCTTGCTGCTGGCTTTGATCTCCTCGATGTCCTCGTCCGAATAGACGTCTTCGCTGATGATCTGTCCGATCTCATCACCGGTCTGCTTCTGGTATTCGTCAATCAGGTATTTGACCTGCGGGTCCTCTGCATCCAGCTTGCGCGCCTTCTCCAGAAGCTCCCTGGCCTCCTCGAACTCGCCGGATGCAAGGTGCAAAAAGGCAAGGTTCGAAAGGTAGATCACATCGTCCCCGTCAAGGTCAACGGCTATCTGCAGATAGCTCTTTGCAAGCTCGGTGTTGCCGCTTTCGCGGGCGCAGATGGAAAGCTCGTTGTAGACCTCTGCGTTCGATCCGTCTATGCGGATGCTCTCCAGAAGGTCCTTCTGAGCCCCGTCATAGTCCTCAAGGACACGCTTTGCCCAACCACGGAGGAAGAATGACTCCCAGCGCTTCTCGTTTCCTGCGATGTACTTGTTCATGATCTCCAGTGCATCGTCCGCACAGCCCATCATCATCTTGTCATAGGCGTACATGATCTGGTCCTTGCTCTTGAGCATGGTGCCTATGGAGTCAAGCGTCTTCTCCGCCTGCTTTCTCTTCTTCTCGTCCTTCTCAAGTTCGGTGTACTTCTGAAGATAGTCACGTGCGCTCTCCACATCCCCATGTCTCATGTGGAAGGCAGAGATCTCGCTGTAGGTTGGAGCATAGTCAGGATGGCGCTCTGTGCATTGCCTGAGGACCTCCATGATCTTGTCATCATACATGTCGGCCTTGGTGTCTTCGTTCTTCTTGTGAAGCTCCACAGTCATCTGCGCATACAGCACGGCAAGGTTGATGTAGCTCTCTGGTGCCTCTGTAAGGCCCTTTACTGCAAGCATCAGCTCCTCAGCGAACTCGAACTCCTTCTTCTTGCTCTTTGCGATTGCGGCAAGGTTCAGCTCCTTGACCACATCAGGCTGTAGCTCTAGAAGAAGGCTCTTATAGTAGCCCAGGTCCTTGTTGTCCGGATCCCAGGCGACGACCTTGATCAGGCCTGCGACTATGCTGTTGAAATCTATGTCCTCTGTGACGCTGCCTTCAGGGAACTGGACGGGTAGGGGGATGTCCTTCTTGATGGTCACAGACCCCATGTCCCTGTCCTCCGGAAGGGTGATGAAACGTATGTCTTTCAGTTCTTTCTGCATGTAAGAGAATATAACAAAAAGGAGGGGAAATATAAAGTGAGAAAGAGCGCTTGTCTGGGGACAGAAAAAGAACGCTGCGGTTACTAGGACTGGAATCTCTTGAACCGAGGTTCAAGGGGGGTCCCCAGTTAAGTCGCCGATTCTGTTCCTTGAAACCCTAAGGTAGGAGCAATGCACAGCTTCTATGCCGGGATCCGTTCTATAAGTTTGAGCAAGAGAATTACGTCTCTTCGCCGCAACTATAAGTATCGTAACATACCAAAATGCGCATTGGAAGTGTAAAAATGCACGTTTTGTTAATTTTAGTAAAGCATTTCAGCTGAGGGCGACGGAGATGGCGATCTCCGCGTACTTCTCATAGGCGTCATTGCCCAACTTCCTTAGTCTACCAACTTCCCAGACGTCTTTTTCAAGTTTGTCGGCGCAGAAGAAAAACTGGAAGCACTGGGCACCACGGTACTGGGCGACGGCCATGTTGGCGGCGCACTCCATGTCTACGCAGAGGCACTCCTGCTCCTTCATCATCTTCACTGCAGATGGGGTCTCCCGGTAGAAGGCGTCTGTTGACCAGACACGCCCGCAGATATGCGGGATCTCCATCTCCGTCAGGAGGGCATCGAGCTGTTTTGATGAGTTCACGTCTATCCAAGGGCTTTCGTGTGGTGCATAGTGCCAACTTGTGCCTTCGTCCCGGTATGCCTGTGTGGGGACGATGAGGTTGCTGCCTGTCTTGGGTGAAAGCGACCCGGCATAGCCGATGCACACGAATCGTATGACGTCTCGGACGATGTACTCCTCCAAGAAGCCTGCGCTGACCGGGGCACCTATGGGAAGGAGCACTATACCGATGCGGTTGCCTTTGACCTTGAACTCGTAGACGGGGCAGGGAAGGCCGCACCTGAACGTGGAGATCTGCTTCAGCTTGTATTTCCTGTCTACAGCCTTGAGCATCTTGCTCTGCCAGGTGACTATCATGGAGAAGGGCATTTCCGTGTCATCTCTAATCAGGTTCTTAGGCTTTAGGAGCTCCTCTTCTCTGAAGAATGGCAGCATTTCCACCTCCACAATTCCGTTTTTTTAAAGTCTACTTTGTTGTTGTGCTGTCTTGCAATATGATTCATTCTCCGCTCTTTTTATAAAAAAATGGATAAAAATCGACTTTTTGCGTTTGATTTTTGTTGTTATCGTAACAAATTGGAGCTTTCTTGTTGCATATAAATAGGATTCCCTTGCATGATTTTACCGATTGGTGATACTATTGGCAGAAACTGTTTCTGTATACAATAACGAAACACGTTGATGGAGAAGAAACGTGCTGAAGTACATGATCAAGAGAATCCTGCTTGCTCTGGTCACAATCCTGATAATCTGCATGATCACATTCTTCGTGATGCATGCTGTTCCAGGTGGCCCGTTCAACAGGGAGAAGGCGCTCTCCCAGGCGACAGTGGACGCACTTAATGCCCGCTACGGTCTGGACAAGCCGCTGTTCACACAGTTTATCAACTACATGAAAGGTCTGCTTCATGGGGATTTCGGTGTCTCCTTGAAGAACGGACGTGAGATAAGTGACATGATAGCAGAGTCGTTCCCGATCTCGGCGAGACTGGGTCTGACCGCCATGCTCTTTGCCCTTACCATCGGCCTTGTTCTTGGCAGTACTGCCGCGATAATGAGGAACAAGCTTCCAGACCGCATAATCGTGTTCTTCTCCACACTGTTTACTGCTGTCCCGAGCTTCGTCCTTGCGACGCTGCTTCTGCTTGTTTTCTCCATCAAGTTGGGCTGGGTGCCGGTGTGGAGCGCAAACGAGACCCACTATCTTCTTCCTGTGATGGCCCTGGCAGCCTATCCTATGGCCTACACGACACGTCTTGCAAAGACCAGCATGCTCGATGCCCTGGGGCAGGACTACATCAGAACTGCAAAGTCAAAGGGAGTTGCAAGGTGGAAGGTCATCTTCAAGCATGCGCTTAAGAACTCCCTGATTCCTGTGATCACCTATGCAGGACCACAGATTGCCTACATAATCACGGGTTCCATGGTCGTCGAGACGGTCTTCACCGTAGGTGGAATAGGAACCAAGTTCGTCAGCGGAATCAACAACCGCGACTCTACTCTGATAATGGCCACAACCATCTTCCTTGCGACATTGATGGTCATTGCAACTCTGATCTGCGACATTCTCTACAAGCTCGTGGATCCGAGAATCAAGTACGATTGAGGAGGCTCTCATGGATTTCAAGATTAGAAGAGATGAGAACGGCAATCCTCGCAAAGCCCCATTCAGCATCCAGATGGATCTCTCCAAGTTCAATGCCTCCATGTTCGAGAAGGCTTCCGATGAGGAGAAGAAGCAGCAGGATGTGATGAGCGAGAGTACAACGTTCTTCAAGGATGGTATGCGCAAGCTCTTCAAGAACCCGCTGGCTGTCGGAAGCATCATCGTGCTTGGTCTGATTCTGATTATCATCATCGTTGCTCCGCTGATCGTCCCATACAGCTATGAGGAGATCCTCTCCGTCAACGGTGTAAGAGACAAGGGCGCAAAGAACCTCGCTCCGTTCACATACAGCAAGATGGAGCAGCAGTATATAGAATCGGGTGGGACAAGATTCCCGCACATCTTCGGAACAGACGAGCAATGCCGCGACTACTTCATCAGAGTTGTGTACGGCACACGTGTCTCGCTTGTGGTCGGATTCTTCGCAAGCATCATCGTCCTGATCATCGGAATGCTCTACGGAAGCGTCTCCGGTTATCTGGGAGGTCGTGTCGACCTGATAATGATGAGAATAGTGGACATAATCTACTCGCTTCCGGACATGCTGATAATCATCCTGCTTTCGGTTGTTCTGCAGACGGTGCTGCACTTCAAGGCAGGATCGTTCCTCGATTCCCTGGGAACCAACATGATTTCGCTGTTCATAGTGTTCGGACTTCTGTACTGGGTTGGAATGGCACGTCTGATCCGTGGTCAGATTCTCTCGATCAAGCAGAACGAGTACATCCTGGCGGCCAAGTCGATCGGAGCACCTACAGGAAGGATCATAAAGAAACACATCCTGCCGAACTGCATCTCGGTCATCATCATCTCCACAGCACTCCAGATTCCTTCTGCAATCTTCACAGAAAGCTATCTGAGCTTCGTGGGCCTTGGTGTCCAGGCTCCGATGCCGTCGTTGGGTTCACTTGCAAACTCCGCCCGTGGAGGACTGCAGAGCTATCCGTACAAGCTCCTGTTCCCCGCACTTACGATATGTCTCATTGTCCTGAGCTTCAACCTTCTCGGTGACGGTCTCAGAGACGCGTTCGACCCGAAGCTCAAGAGGTGATGCGATGGAAAAGACAAATGAAAAGCTTGGAAGCGCACATCTGCTGAGTGTTCAGGACCTTCACACCTCGTTCTTCACCGACTCCGGAGAGGTCCATGCCGTCAACGGCGTGTCATTCAATCTGGATCCCGGTGAGATTCTGGGTATTGTCGGAGAGTCCGGTTCGGGAAAGAGCGTCACTGCATACTCGATAATGCAGATTCTTGCTTCAACCGGTAAGGTTGTGAAGGGAAGCATCCTGTACAAGGGCAATGACCTGACAAAGTGGAGCGAGAAGAAACTTGCCGAGTTCCGGGGAAAATGTGTCTCGATCATTTTCCAGGACCCGATGACCAGCCTCAACCCTGTATTCACAATCGGCAACCAGCTTGTAGAGGCCATCAGCCTCCATACGGACAAGAAGGGAAAGGTTGCGAAGGAAAGGGCAGTGGAGCTTCTCTCCCTTGTCGGAATCAACGAGCCTGAGAGAAGAATCCGCCAGTATCCGCATGAGCTTTCAGGTGGAATGCGCCAGCGCGTCATGATCGCCATGGCTCTTGCATGCGAGCCTGACATCCTCATCGCAGACGAGCCCACCACAGCCTTGGACGTCACCATCCAGGCTCAGATTCTCGAACTGATGCAGGATCTGCAGAAGAAGATAGGAATGGCCGTCATCCTTGTCACCCATGACCTTGGAGTCATCGCAGAGCTTTGCGACAACATCATCGTCATGTACGGAGGAAGAATCTGCGAGCGTGGAACTGCCAGAGAGATCTTCTATAACGCCAAGCACGAGTACACAAAGGGTCTTCTCAGATCCATTCCGAATGTCAACAACATGAAGGAGAAGCTTGTGCCTATCTCAGGTACTCCTATAAACATCCTGAACCTGCCGAAGGGCTGTCCGTTCTGTGCAAGATGCGAGAACTGCATGAAGATCTGCCTTGAACAGCCACCGATGGAGCTGGACATCAACGAGAACCACAAGGCCTCATGCTGGATGAACGTCAAGCAGGCTTTCGAAGGAGGTGCAAAGTGAACATCAGCACTCCGCTTATCGAAGTCAAGAATCTCAAGCAGTACTTCCCGATCAAGACCGGGCTTTTCAAGACCGAGCCGCTTAAGGCTGTGGACGGAGTCTCGTTCACAATCGATGAAGGCGAGACGCTGGGTCTTGTAGGCGAGTCCGGCTGTGGAAAGACAACCGTCGGAAGGTCGATTCTACGCCTGTACGAGCCAACCGGCGGTGAAGTCCTGTACCATGGCACACCGATTACGAAGAACAACATCCAGAGTATGCGCCAGAAGATGCAGATGGTCTTCCAGGACCCTTATTCTTCCCTTGACCCTAGAATGACGGTCGAGGACATAATCGGTGAGCCTCTGGATGTCCACGGACTATATGAGAACCGCAAGGACCGAAGGGAGAAGATCCTGAACCTCATGGACCTTGTCGGACTTAACGCAGAGCATGCCACACGATATGCCCATGAGTTCTCCGGAGGGCAGAGGCAGAGAATCGGAATCGCCAGAGCCCTTGCTGTGAACCCAAAGTTCATTGTCTGTGACGAACCTGTCTCGGCATTGGACGTTTCAATCCAGGCCCAGGTCATCAACATGTTCGAGGAGCTTCAGGAGAAGCTCGGCGTGGCTTATCTGTTCATCGCACACGACCTTCTGGTTGTGCATCACATCTCAAAGAGAATCGCTGTGATGTACCTCGGCAAGATTGTGGAGACGGGAACCGCGGATGATGTGAACTACTATTC
>JAEEGL012694807.1_pt1 | contig 10900 bp, 11 predicted proteins | sample 9134231 | NCBI WGS metagenome assembly JAEEGL01 (sample SAMN16246548, study PRJNA631951) | gut metagenome | biome: gut microbiome; feature: rumen; material: fiber-attached | host: Bos | place: Iran: Karaj | collected 2018-10
AATGTAGCTTTAGGAGAAGCTGGAGGTATTACTCAAGCTATTGGTGCTTATCAAGTAGAAGTTAATGGTAAAAAGATTACTTTTATTGATACACCAGGTCATGAAGCTTTTACAGAAATGAGAAGTCGTGGAGCTAGTGTAACTGATATTGTAGTATTAATAGTTGCTGCTAATGATGGTGTTATGCCACAAACAAAAGAAGCTATTGATCATGCTAAAGCAGCTGGTGTTCCAATTGTAGTAGCAGTAAATAAAATAGATTTACCAGATGCTAATCCTAATCGTGTTTTAACTGAACTTGTGGAAAATGGTTTAGTACCTGAAAGTTTTGGTGGAGATGTTGTTACATGTAATATTTCAGCTAAAAAAGGTGATGGTGTTAATGAACTATTAGAAACATTAATCTTAATTAGTGAAATGAGAGATTTAAAAGCTAATCCAAATAGATATGCTACTGGTACTGTAATAGAAGCAAGAAGTGATAATAAAGTTGGTAGTATCGTTAGTTTATTAGTTCAAAGTGGAACTTTAAGAATTGGTGACCCTGTAGTTATTGGAACAAGTTATGGTAAAATTAGAAGTTTAAAAGATGATAAAGGTAATAATATTACTATGGCAGGACCAAGTACTCCAGTAGAAATAACAGGTATTACTGATCTTCCTACAGCAGGAGATAAATTTATGGCTTTAGCAACTGAAAAGGAAGCTAGAAGTGTATCAGAACAAAGAAAACTAAGAAGTCATTCTAAAGATACTAATAGAGCAGGAATGAGCTTAGATGATTTGTATGCCATGGTAAAAGATGGTGTTAAAGAAATAAATGTTATTTTAAAAACTGATGTTAAAGGATCTGAAGAAGCAGTTAAGAAATCACTTGAAAAAGTTAATCTAGATGGTGTTCGTATTAGTGTTATTAGAAGTGGTGTAGGTACTATTACTGAAAGTGATGTTAAATTAGCTAATGCATCTAATGCCATTATTATTGGATTTAATGTTCGACCAACATCATCAACAACTGATTTAGCTAAAGAACAAAATGTAGAAATAAGACTATATAATATTATTTATAAAGTAGTTGAAGATATGGAAGCTGCTATTAAAGGTATGCTTGATCCAGTATATGAAGAAAAGATTTTAGGAGAAGCTGAAGTAAGACAAATCTTTAAATTCTCTAAGATTGGTAATATTGCAGGATGTCATGTTAATGAAGGAGTAATTAAAAATGGAGCTGATGCCCGTATAGTACGTGATGGTATAGTTATATATACAAGTAAGATTGCCTCTCTTCAACATGAAAAAGATCAAGTTAAAGAAATAAAATCAGGCTATGATTGTGGATTAACTATTGAAGGATATCAAGATATTCGTGAAGGTGATATTATTGAAGCTTTTACAATGGTTGAGGTAAAATAATGAGTGTAAAGATAGAAAGACTAAATAATTTATTTTTAGCTGAACTTTCCAAGATTATTTTTAAAGAAATAAAAAATCCAATTATTAAAACAGTTAATTTAACGGCTGTTGAAATAACTAATGATTTATCTTTTGCTAAAGTATATTTTACTTGTATGAATGAAGATAAAGATAAAGTATTGGCTGAACTTAATGAAGCTAAAGGATTCTTAAGAACAAAACTAGCTAATACTATTGAAATTAGACATACTCCTGAATTAGTATTTGAATTTGATAATTCAATTGAGTATGGAATGAATATTGAAAAAATAATCGAAGAAATTCATAAGAAAGATGAAGATAACAAGTAATTGTTGTCTTTTTTTTGACACTTTTATTTGAAATATACTTAGTTTTTCATTATAATAAACACTTGTATTTAGGAGGTTTATATGGGTAAAGCTGAACGTGAAAAAAGAAGAACACAAGCATATATCATTGGGAATAAAACTGAAGAAGGTCGCTTAAAAATAAATGAAATTGAATGTTGTAGGAGTGTTGCAGGTGATGACAACATAAATGCACTTTTATATGCATCAGTAGCGATTATTCAGGGAGTTTTATCTAAAACTAATTTAAATTTAGATTATAATAATATTATTAAAATTATCATAAGTGTACTATTGGGTGTTCATGGAGTTCTTAATATGACTCGTGCTATTAGATTAGTCTCTGATGCAGTTAAAAAATATAAAAAAGCCAATAAGCTTGAAGATGAAATATTAAGTGGTGGCAATATAAAGTAAGATATATTTATGGATAACGAAATTAAAGAAATTGGTCAACAAACTGAAGAAGGACGTTTAAAAATACGAGAAATAAAAAAATTAGAAAATTCCAAAATTATTAATACGATTATTAAAGTATTAGGAGCAATAATATGTGGATCTATTTCATTAGGTAGTATGTTTTTAGGAATTCAAGCACAACTTGGTAAATTAGGTGAAAACTCAAAAGCAATATTCTTTACCTGTGTTTTAATATTTCTTGTTTCTGGTGGAACATATGGTATACTATATATTGATAGAGATAATAGCAATAAATATTGTAATGATAAAATAGCTAAATTAGAAGAGGAAATAAAGAAATTATAAAAAAATTAAGATAACATAATTGTTGTCTTTTTATTTGACTTTTTAATAACCATTTATTATAATAAAAACCATATTGGGGGCTTTAATGGATGAAGAACGTTTAACTATTGAAAAGATAAAACAAAGGGATAGAGTTTTAAGTATTTATAAGAAAGTATCTTTAATTTGTGCAGCAATAGGAGCAGTAACTACTTCTCTAGGAATTGCTGGTATATGTTTTAGTGTTTTAAATAAGGGGCCAATATGGGCTAAAGTATTAGAATTACTTGGATCACTAGCATTATTAACTTTGGGTGGTGCATCATTTTCATTTACATCACGAGTGCATTCTGAGAGAAAGAGTCTAGAAGATATTTTAAATCAAGAAAGAATACATTCAAAAAAAGATGAAATAATAATTAAATAATCTTTTTCTTGACTTTTTATAAGTGTTTAATTACAATAGTAAGATTGTAATGAGAGGTATTTATGGGAAAAATTGAAAGATATGAAAAAGCCAAAGAAATATGTGAAAATCTAGAAGATGGTCGTTTAAGAATTGAAAACATTGATAATTATCAAAACAGATCAGATAAAGATAAATTAACTTCATTATTTTTTGGAATGTTAGGTGTAGGTGGAGCACTTATTGGATTACTTGGATTAAAAGCTAAATTTGCTGATTTACTATTATTATTACCAACAACAGTATTACCAGCAGTAGCATTTTTAATTAGTAAATTAAGTTCAGATAGAAAAGTATATAAGTTAGAAGAAGAAATAATTAATCCTAAAGAAAACGTGAGATAACAATGTTATCTCTTTTTATTTGACACTTTTTTACATTTGTGATATAATATACAACTTGAAATGAGATTTATGTGTAAATCTTAAAGGGGTATGGTAAAAGTGGACAAGATAGTTTTAAAAGAAGCTGAAAAAACTGAAGAAGGTCGCTTAAAGATTAAAAGAATTAGAAAACTAACTAGAATTAATAAAGTATTTGATATAACTAAATTTTCTGGTATGTTGCTAAGTTTTTATGTTGATTATCTTTGTGTATTATCATTAATACCAGGTGTATTTGATTTAGAATCAAATAATTCTATATTCTTTGTCATTTTATCATATCTTTTAGCTCATAGAATTAGAAATAAGTTTTACTATGGTATTCCAAAACTCCAACATGCTAATTTAGAAGAGATAGTTAGTATTGTTAATGAGTTATCTGAGGAAATAGAAAGGACTAAATAATGGAAATTACGGATATTTTAACATTAAGTGATGGAAATGAATATTTGATTGCTAGTAAAGCAAAATATGAATATAAAATATATTTATGTCTAGTAGACATTAATAATAATAAAAATATTAAGTTTTGTTATTTAGATAATGATGAAGTAGTAATAGTAAAAAAAGAAAATTTAAGTGATGTATTAGTTTTAAAACTATTACGTAATATGAGTGATGCATTTATAAAAATGAAAGATAATAATACTAATGATTAGATTTTAGTAAAATTATGTAATATAGGTTTATTTAAATAATTATATTTAGTATAATTATTATGTATAACAATAAGTCAGAATGGGGAGGTTACGTCGTGACTAAAGAAGAGTTATTAAAATTAAAAGAGCAAGTATTACAATACAAAAAATTAAATGAAATTGAAAAAATAATACCTAAAATGTCCGCATACCAATTTCTTTACGAATGTAATAAAGATAGATTGGATGCATACGCAATAAATTATCTTGGAAGATTGTATACTTATAGAGAATTATTTGATAGGATTGATGATGTTGCTAAAGCATTTAGCGAAAAAGGTGTTGTCAGTGGTGATACAGTAGCTATGGCAATGTTATCGACACCAGAGGCAATAATTAGTTTTTACGCATTAAATAAAATAGGTGCTTCAGTATACATGGTAAACGGGACGCATGAAAAACCAGCTATTCGTGAGGAATTGATTGATTCTCATGCAAAAATGTTAGTTATTAATAGTATATTCTATGATAATGATATAAAGTCTTTTGCTGATGAAGCTAATATTTCAACAGTTGTTGCAGCACGACTTGATGAATCGTTCCCAATTGCCTTCTATTTAGATAAAGCTAAATTCAAATTTGTTGAGGCTTTAAAGAGAATTGGTAGTGCTTGTAATTCAGATGAAAGATGTATTAGTTGGAAAGAAATTTTAAATATAGGTAAACAGTCAAGATTAAATGTTAAACCATATTATGAACCACGAAAAATTGCTACTATTTCGTCAACTAGTGGAAGCACTGGAAAACCAAAAAGACCTGAACATTCAAATGAAGCTATGAATATTATTCCAATTCAAATGGGAATGAGCTGTGATACTTTTGCACCTAATGATACAATTTTTGTAACATTGCCAACATGGATAGTATATAGTATGTTCAATAGTATACATGAACCATTATGCTTGGGTGTTACACTTGAATTGGATCCATTATTTAATTCTAAAAAGGTTAGTAGGAGATTTAGGCAATATAAGATTGATCACTGGAATTCTATTCCTTCATATATTGAAGACATGAACGAAGATAAGGGAATGAATGGATTAGAAATTGGTACAAAATCTATTACGACTGGTGGAGATTTTAGATCGCCAAAGCTAAAGAGCGAAGGTGAAAAAACACTAAGAAGAAATGGATCATACTGCGAAATTGGACAAGGATATGGTCTAACTGAGAGCGGAGGATGTTTCTCATACACATATGAAAAAAACATGGCTCCAGATGGATTAGGAAAACCATTAGTTGGTAATGCTTATAAGATGATAAACCCAGATACAATGGAAAAGGTTGGACAAAATGAAACTGGTGAGTTATATTTATATTCTCCATCAATGATGGAAGGATATCATAATGATCCTGAAGCTACTGAGCGTGTTTTAATTAAAGATGAAGATGGAGTTACTTGGTTTAAAACTGATGATATGGCACATTATGATGATTGGCCACAAATGTTCTTAGATGGTAGAAAGAGAAGAATTGAAATTTCGAGGGATTCAAACGGTACACCAACTAAAGTATTCCCAGACAAAGTTAAACAAATAATATCTCTTCATCCTAATGTTGAACAATGTGAGATTATCATGGTTCCTGATGCACGAAGAATCACTAAGCCAGTTGCATATGTTGTTTTTAAAAATATCAATGAAGTAGATGGTTATTTTACTTATCAGATTAACGAATTATGTAAAAAACATAATATTGAAAGTTACACTATTCCAGTTGAATTTATTCCTATTGATGAAATGCCAAAAACACCAAGTTTAAAAACAGACTACAATAAACTAATGGAATTATATAATAATAGAAATGTAGAGAAAAAAGGATTTAGTAAAGTACTAAGTTTGTTTAGTAAGAAAGTAAGTTAGCATAAGCTAACTTTTTTCTTTTAATTAATTGAATAATGTGTTATACTTATCTATAGTGAGGGTATGAATTATGAGTATAATGTGGTTACAAATAATTAGTTTAATTTACTTATCTATTTTAATAATTCGCTATTTTTCTTCAAGTAGAATTTCAACTGAAGAAAATTCAATCTTTAAGAAAATAATGATAGTTAATGAAATAGGCTTGTTGATTGAATTGTCTTGCTTTTTTACAGTAACTAGAATCGATAAATGGCCTGTTATAAATGAAATATCTACTCGTTTACTTTTAGTGTATTATGTTATTTATACATTATTGTTTACTATTTATTTGTTTTTTATTGCTAAAAAGGAAGTTCCTTCATTAAAATATAGGAAGAATGTTAACCTTTTCTGCATATCATATTTTGTAATAAATGTATTAGCAATTATGCTTTTGCCTATGTATTATCATACAGATAATAACGTTTATTACTCATATGGACCATCTGTTAATTTCTTATTTGCATCATATGCTTTTCTTACTATCGTTTGGATTTTATGTATTATTAAAAACTTTAAAAATTTAAAGACAAAAAAAATGTTGCCTGTAATAATTTTAATAGTTTTAGGAACAATTGCTGGGATAATTCAAAAAATAGATCCTAGTTTACTTTTATTGACTGCAATCGATTCAATTGTTACATTCATCATGTACTTCACCATTGAAAATCCGGATGTTAAGATGTTAAATGAAATGTCTAAAAACAAAGAGTTAATGGAACAAGGTTATGAAGATAAATATAACTTCTTATTTGAAATGACGCAGGAAGCTCGTGGCCCATTAGTTAATATGAGTAATTTAAGTAATGCACTTCGTATGGAAGAAGATCCTGCCAAACTTAAAGAAGGCTTAATTACTTTAAATAATATGGTACGTCAGTTAGACTTCTCAATTAACAATATCTTAAATATTTCATCCCTTGATATTTCTAAAATAAAGATAGTTGATAATAAATATGATTTAGAGAAATTATGTCATGATTTAGAAATCCGTATTAAACCGGAAGTAAATAGTACAGTTGAATTTTATTTAACAATGCCACAACAAATACCAACTCTTGTTGGTGATTATATGAAAATAAGACAAATACTTTATTCATTATTAATAAATGCATGTAAAAATACCGAAAATGGTAATATTAATATGAAAGTTAACTTAATTGAAAAGTATGATGTTGCACGTCTTGTATTTAATATTTCCGATACTGGTAAAGGTATGTCTATTGAGAAGATTAATGAAATATTAAGTGCTACTGGTTCACTTAGTCAACAAGAAATTGAGAACTTAGAGAAGAAAGAATTTAATGTTCAATTATGTCAAAAAGTTGTTAAGATGATGGGTGGTAACTTGATGATTAAATCAAATGTAGGTGAAGGTACTGAAGTTATCCTAACAATTGATCAAAAAGTTTATCGTGAAAAAGAAAATAATATCTTAAATCAGTACGAGAATGCAGTTTCCAATTATCGTAAGGTATTAATAGTATCACAAAATAAAAATAAGCTTGGTATTATTAAGAAAAAACTAACAGATAATAATATTACATATTCCAACCTTTATTATGGTAAAGATGCTATAGATCGAATTAAAGCTGGTAAGAAATTTGATTTTATCTTAGTAGATGATGAAATGGCTGAAATGTCTGGATTTATGACTTTAAAAGGAATGCAAGAAATTAATGGTTTTAAAACTCCAGTTATTATTATGCTAGGTGAAGATAAAGAAAATATCAAAGATCATTATTTAGAAGATGGCTTTGCTGATTATATTCTTCTTGATACATTAGAACCAGAATTAGATCGAATTATTAAAAAATATTAGTCAGGATGATACCTGGCTTTTTTTCTTGAAAAAAAATGTATTTTATGGTATAATATGACAACTTGAGGGGGCAAAATGGCACGCTTTAATAAAAAAGATTTAATGGATATGCTTGAAGAGAATTCTGATAATTATTCTCGTCATGCTCGTAATGAACCAATACTTGAAAAAAATAATATAGATAATAAGTTTATTGAATTCTATGGTTTATCATTTTCTATTATGATGATAATTACAGCTTTAAAATTTATTTTTGGAATTCCTGGTTTTTTAGCTCCATTATTAGCTCAGATACCATCACATTATTTTTCACTTTTCTTTTATGGAGTATCATTTGTTATAGGAAGATTAATTCAAAAATCCCAACGTAAACTATTTGGTTACCAAAAAGAATTGGAAAAAATAACTCATGCTAAAACTGAAACAGAAAGAGTAGAATTTGAAATAAAAAATAAAATTGAAATGGCCAAAAGTAATTATCGAATAAAAGCGATTAAAAAAGCTTTGGATGATGGTATTGTTGTTAAAAATATACCACAAGTATCAGGTAATCCTAATGCATTAGTACAACTATCGAAAAAGGACCAAGCTAAATTAACTTTAGATAATATTAATAAAAGATTAAATGAGAAATTTGAAGAGTTAGATCTTTATGCAACTCGTATGGCTTTACATGAAGAATGTATGTTAAGTCGAGATTTTTTTGAAAAATTTGATGAAGGTATTCATAATACAATATATGGATTATTTATATTTATGGCAGGACTATTGCCATCCAAATTTTTTGAAGATGTAACAGCTCTTGGTACACCACTTTCCTGTACAGTAGCTTTATTTTTTACATTACTAGCTTTAGTTAGTGATAAAATATTTACTACGAAGAAAATAAGGGATAATAAAAAAGCTTTTAATAAAATTAATAGAACATTAGGTGATAAAGCTTTAAAGAAATCTGTTTGGAAAACACTTACTGAAAAAAGAAAACTAACTGAAGAATTAGATCAAGCTATTAATGAAACTAGTAAAATGTTAGTTCTTGCTGAATCACAAAAATATTATCTTCAAAAGTTAGAGGAAGAAGAAGAGAAAGAAAAAGTATTAGAACCTACTGTTGTTCATAATTTAGGTATGTTAGATAGTTATTCTAATAATAATGAAATTGATGATAACTTAGGCTATAGTAAAGTATTAAGTAGATAAAGGACTAGAGAAATCTAGTCTTTTATAATAAGATATTAAAAACTATTTACAAAAATTAATTATTTAGATATAATTTATATATAAATTAAGTATTAATGCGATGATGGTGTGGAAAACCGGAGCTATTAGTTTTCGAGAGATTCTTATGAATAAATAGAGTGGAACCGCGGGAAACCGTCTCTATAGATTAAGTGTCTTTTTTTATTATAAGGAGGATATATGGAAAAAAATACTAATATAACTATGGAAGATTTAGTTAACTATTGTAAACAATATGGATTTGTATTCCAAGGCAGTGAAATCTATGGTGGAATGGCCAATTCTTGGGATTATGGTTCATTAGGACGTGAACTTAAAAATAATATTAAGAATGCTTGGTGGAAAAAGTTTATTCAAGAAAATGCTAATAAAGAATATAAAAACTATGGATTAGATTCTGCCATTATTATGAATCCTGAAGTATGGGTTGCATCAGGTCATGTTGCATCATTTGCAGACCCACTTATTGATTGTAAGAAATGCAAGTCACGTGAGAGAGCTGATAAACTAATTGAAGATTTTACGGGTGGAAAAGAAACAGGAGATGGATGGTCCAATGAAAAACTAGAAGCATTTATTAAAGAAAATAATGTTAAATGTCCAAAATGTGGTGCCAGTGATTTTACTCCCATACGTAAATTTAATCTATTATTTGAAACACATATAGGAGTTACTGAAGATAGTAAAAGTAAGGCTTATTTACGTGGTGAAACAGCTCAAGGAATATTTGTAAACTTCTCAAATGTTCAACGTAGTATGCGTGCAAAACTACCTTTTGGTATTGGTCAAATAGGAAAAAGTTTTAGAAATGAAATAACTCCAGGAAACTTTATTTTCCGTGTAAGAGAATTTGAACAAATGGAATTAGAATTTTTCTGTAAACCTAATACTGATTTAGAATGGTTTAAATTCTGGAAACAGTATTGTCTTGATTTTTTGAAAGAAGTTGGACTAGAAGGAGATAATCTAAGATATCGTGATCACTCTAAAGAAGAATTATCATTTTATAGTAAAGCAACAACAGATATTGAATACTTATTCCCAATGGGTTGGGGTGAACTATGGGGAATAGCTGATAGAACCGATTATGATTTAACTGTTCATATGGAACATTCTAAGGAAGACTTAAGATATCTTGATCCTGAAACTAATGAAAAGTATCTACCTTATGTTATTGAACCTTCTCTTGGTGTTGATAGATTATTCCTTGCCATACTATCAGAAGGATATCGTAAAGAAAGTTTACCGGATGGTTCAGAAAGAGAAGTACTAAAAATAAAGAAATTCTTAGCGCCATACAAAGTAGCAATACTTCCATTAATTAAGAAAAATCATAGTGATAAAGCTTTAGAAATATATCAAAATTTATCAAAATATTTTAGTGTTTCTTATGATGAAACAGCTAATATTGGAAAAAGATATCGTAGGGCTGATGCCATAGGTACACCATTCTGTGTTACTATTGATGATGAAACATTAAATAATAACACAATTACAGTAAGAGATCGTGATACAATGGAACAAGTAACTATTAAATTAGATGAATTAGTTAAATATATTGAAGAGAGAGTGAATTTTTAATGGATAGTATAGTAAAACAATGTATTGATGGTAGAAAGATGGCTTTCTCATCAGCTTATGAATTAACTGATGTTTATAAAAAGAAAGTTGATGAATTATTTAAAAGAATAGAAGAGTTTGGTAATACTTGTAAAGATTCAATGGATTTTGAAACTAAGTTTGCAGCAAGTCCATTAAATCAAGAATATACTAATTTATTTACCGAAGTAGCTACTAATTGTAAATATATTCTTCCACCACCAGTGGATAATCCTAATGTAAAAAGTGATAAAGAATATTTAC
>JAEEGL013170727.1_pt1 | contig 10900 bp, 6 predicted proteins | sample 9134231 | NCBI WGS metagenome assembly JAEEGL01 (sample SAMN16246548, study PRJNA631951) | gut metagenome | biome: gut microbiome; feature: rumen; material: fiber-attached | host: Bos | place: Iran: Karaj | collected 2018-10
TCGAATCTCGCCTGCGCCATCACGCGATTCTCGATCTTTCTGCCGCGGGTGACAACGACGTCCGTGCTGATATTGCCCCTGAGCGCTCCGGAGAGAGCTGCTCCGTCAAATTCGGTAACGATGCTCTTCTTAGCCAGTTCGGACGGTTTCGACGATTCGCGGGCGTCAATAAATTTCGGCGCCTCTCCCGCAAATATAAGTTTTCCGCCTTTATCCGCGAACTTTTTGAGCAGTTTATACGTGGACGACCTTATGCTGTCGGCGCCGCTGACAACGATATTTTTGTATACGGCTTTCCCTACGCGTATCACGGTCTGCCCGTCTTTAACCTCTACCTTCGCCAGGCGGCTCATCATTTCCTCGTCGCCGTAATCGAAATCGATCTGGTTATCCGCAAGCATGTGGAACAGGCGTCTGTAATGATCTTCCAGTTTGTGAATATACGGATCGACAGGATTGATCCACGAAGCCCAGCCGATGCGGATGCGCGACCAGAGAGATTCGATCGGATTTATCACCAGCACGTCGCACAGAGGTTTACCCTGCTGCATTATATAACCGAACCGTGCGAAATACGTCTCTACGGAGTTGTAATCTTTATAATACGTTGACTGATGCAGTATGCTCGCAGGGTAGTCGCGCTTGCTCTCGCCTTCCATCGTATACCACGAAAGATGCGGGCAGCGAAGGTTTATACCGTAAAGCGCCTGCCAGTCTCCGGTGAGCTTATGGCCCTTGAAATTGAACTGCCAGCCGGTGCAGCCGTACAGTTCGGAAAGGCGCCAGTCCTTGCCCAGCTGGCGGCATGAGGACTCGAGCTGCTTTGCAGCCCAGTAGCAGCGGTTCCCGCCGGTCAGTATATCGATGCCCGGGTATCCCATATGCTCGTAGAATCTCATCAGCGAGCCGTTCGGAACCGTCTGGTTCGTGAGTGAATCCTCGTGAAGCACGTGCCCCGTAAATTCTATCCCGTTCTTTATGCACCATTCGTTGATAGGCTGGGCGAAACGCTCGAGGAACAGCGCGTCGGCGAGGTCAACTATGTCGTGTTTTACCGGCCATACGCTCTTTCCGTCTTTATTGTAGTAGATCTCGGGGAGTATCGCTCTCGCACTGTAGCCGTAGCGTTTTTCGAATTCTTCGAAAATATCGTCCGTGTAGCAAAGCGAGCAGACACGCTTCCCGCCTTCGTTGTGAAGGTTATCGAGCATATGCCCGCGGTGGGGTTCGTCGGTGAATATTCCTTTGATCGACTTCCCGATCCTGTCGCCGCAGCGTTTTTTATACTCTTCATGCGTCATTTCGATAAATTTATCTGTCGCTTTACGGCTCATCGTGTCGATATAAGTCGTTCCGTTGTAGCCGCTCGAAGGTCTGTCCGGTACGACGGTGAATCGCAGCACTTTCCAGCCTTCCGCCGGTTCAGGTTTTTCGCCCTTCTCCAGTTCTCTGTACTCATAGATATCGAATCCGTCGATCTTTCCGTAGAACACGGCAAGATCGTTTTTATCCGGTTCGTATTCCGCCGGGTCGGTCTCGGTAAGTACGAGCGACTTAGCGCGGTACTGCGGGTCAACGGTGACTTTTCCTCCTGCCGAGCCGCTGGGCCAGCGGTCTTCGTCGTACAGCCACGACTCGAGCCCCTGCTTCTCGCCTTCGTCGGCAACGGCGTTTATCATATCGAACCAGTCGTCGCCTAAATATTCGGTGATCAGTCCGGCTCGCGAGTGCATGAAATAACCGCCGAACCCCATTTCCTTCATAACGCCGACCTGGCGCTTGAGTTCTTCTTTTTCAAGTTCGCCGTTCCACGACCAGAACGGTTTGCCTCTGTAGGCTACTCCGGGTTCCTGAAAACCATCAAGAAGTTTTTTGCTGTTCATAAGCGTTTCCTCCGCTGTTTTTAATATATTTCAATGATTTTTGTTGCTATTTAGGCCACAGACCATCCGCGATATGCAGAAGCGTCCCGTATGAATGTTCGAAAAGGGCACTGTTGTCGGAGAAAGTAGTAAAATTCCCGCCGGTGGTGCGTTTTAGGAGCGATAACGCATCGGCTTTCAGTTCTTCATTGTCCGAAGCGAATATCTGCATGAACAGATCCGCATCCTGAAGCCCGTCCCTGGTATTCATAAACCTTGCCGAAAGATCGAGTTTCTTTCTTCTCACGTTCGGATAAACTATCGCGCCGTCGCCTTTGAACCTTGCGTCCGCGTTAAATCCGTACAGCGAATTTCCGTCGCCCCAGTAGTTGAAGCCCCAGTGCAGGAAGCCTTTCGCTCCGACGTCAATGCACGCCCATTCCATAAGCCTCGAGCGTATCACCGGAAGGTCAACGAATTTATTGAGCCACCACGCTTCTTCCGGGAAGCAGCACGAGTACAGCCACAGTTCTCCTCCCCGCCCGATCATCTTTTTAAACACCGATTGATCCTCATCGTGAACGTTGATCCTGGGCACCGCCCATTTCGCCGTCTCGCAAATGACTCTGGCGCTCTCGATCATATCGAGCGGTTCTCCGGTTACTATCGAAGGCGCTGCTTCTGAAATGATCTTATCCGCCCAGAGCCATCCTTCAGTCGTATGCGGTTCATCCTCTATGTGCGAGCGGAATATCTTATCCCACCCTTTTTCCTTCAGATGTGCCTCAAGCGCAGTATATAACGCTCTTATATACTCCTCTGCTTCGGGAGAAAACGTGTCGTAGCTCACGCCCTTACCGTTTTCGCCGATCGCGTAGACTGCTTTTCCCTCGACCGACTGCATGATTGCGCTCATGGTAAACCCGCGCGCTGCTCCGCGGTCAATAAACAGATTAACGTATCTGTCGAAGTAGTCCCATACGAACCTGTAAGTTCCGTCGGGGAGTTTGCAGCTTCCCGCTGCCGAGAGCAGCGAAGCGCTTACACATATCGTGTTATTGCGAAGCTCCCGCATGACGTCCGCGTAATGACCGAGAAGTTCCCACCATTCTTCCGTGAACATCTTTACCCCGGCCTCTTTAGGCAGCAGCTGAGTGTTGAAAAAATATTCGTGCCCGAACGCCGATTCTGCAGGCGGATTAACCGTCGCTCTGTGGACGATCAGACTGATCTCGACCGTGAAATCACCCTTGTCCGTTACAACTGTAGCGGCATACTGGTAAAAGCCCGGCTTCGCTTCGTCAGGTACGTAAAAATCGACTCTGAACACCTGTGCGCAGTGCGGTTTTACGGCAGTCTTCGTCTTACCTCCCCGAAGTTCCGTGAGTTTATCCGGATAAGACGTCCGGTCGTTGTAGGTCGTGTACTCCTGCCTGAAGATACGCACCTTCGATCCCCTGCGCATGGCCCTTGCGCCGATCCTCCTGACATTGATCTTTTCGACCGTAAACGGTTCCAGGTTTCTTACTACGATCTGCACCGAGGCGTATGAATTTCGCGCAGCGTGAATGTCAAGTATATCCGGCGAATCTTTTCCCGGCCGTGCATTGCCGAAAATCTGCTCCGTTGATCTCTCAAGCCAAATCTGCATATAGAACGCACCTCACATATGCTATTATTGTTGTGTCAATGTTATCACTTTTGAATGGCTGTTGTCAATGATAATTGCTGAAGGGGCTCTTTCACGGTTATTGCATCCTTCGGGCCGATACGATATAATAATACGCGGTGGTTTTACGACATCGCACGCCGGCATAGCGGCACATCTTCGAAAGCACGGTGGTAAAATGAAAAACGAAACGGCAAATAAAAGCAAAAAGACAAATATAAAATCCGGCAGAACAACCGGAAGGATGATCACGCTGACGCTGGCGATAATAATGGTGTTAACCGCGGTATTGTCCGCTTCGTGCGCGAGAGAAAACAACGGCAGAGGTGGAACGCCTACAGCTACCGGAAACATCATATCGAACCCGACGGAAAACGTTATTGACAACGGAACGCTGCCTCCCGAGGTTACACCCGTGCCGGCTACTGACGAGCCTTCCGTAACCGCTGAAATAACGGCCGAGCCTTCCGACGTACCGACCGGGAACGTTACCGGCGCGCCGGAAACGGATAAACCTACGGATGTTCCGACCGATGCCCCGACCGTTGTCCCGACTGACGTACCGACTGAGGTCCCTACGGCGACTCCCACAAAGGCTCCGACTGCTACTCCTACGAAAGCTCCGACTGCGACGCCTACGAAAGCCCCTACGGCCACACCTACGAAGGCACCTACGGCTACTCCGACAAAAGCGCCTACAGCCACTCCTACGAAAGCTCCGACTCCCACCCCGACTGAAAGTCCTACCGATACGCCGGTAAGAACACCGGACCAGCCTGCAAAGCTCGTTACAGGGATCGACCTTCCGTCGTCAAACACGACGTTCAACGCCGACCTTGCCCGCGCGCTGTTTAAAATATGTTCGGAAGATACTGCTAAAGAACCGATGGCGGCCAAACTCACGGAAATGGGATTCGACGTTCTGATCCAGAAAAATTACGACAGAGAAAAAACGGATAAATCGCACACTTCCGGTTACACGCTCGCTAAAGGCACTATCGCGACGGACAACGGGAACAAAACGATATACTTTATCAATATTGTCCCCACGAGCGGTTCGGAATGGTATTCCAACTTTGATTTTGTACCGTCACATTCCGAAGACACACAGTTCGCGGAAAACTTTTATCTTGCCTCCGAGGACGTGTATAACGGCACCAGAAAAGAAATCGCGAAGGATCCTGACGCGATACTGCTGATATGCGGTTATTCAAGGGGCGGCTCCGTATCGAACCTGCTCGGTTACATCTACAACGAGCACCGCAGCCGGGAACTCAATTACGTATATTGCTTCGCGACCAGTCTTACGCTCCACAAAAAAGGCGGCGAGGATACTGTAGGCGGTTACTGGGACAATATCTTCAACATTAACAATACCGAAGATCCGGTCACGATGCTTCCGTTTGCGGAATACGGTTTTTATAAGAAAGGCCAGAATATTCAGTTAAAAGGTTCGTCTGTGACGCGCACGGTGTGGAACAGGCTTAAAAATATGCTGCTCGGCATTTCGCCCAGCATTTCTTCTTACTATAACGACAGACATTCTCTTACAGGTCCCGGGCTCTCCGATGACGGTATCACGATGTTCGAACTGATCTCGAAGATCATGGAAGGTTCTAACGGAATCAGTCTGGAAGACATCGGAGGCTTCAAGGATTCGGAAGCCGGAAAGCTGATCATGTCGATCGATCCTTCCAGCGATCTGTACCCGATGCGCCAGCTGTTCGAGTCGCTGCAGAGCATCACCGGATTATTTATGTACCTGCCTCTGATATCTGCCCACTACCCCGATACTTACGCCTCATTGCTGGAAAAAGTATAAACTGTTTCTGACCGAAAAAATTAAGGCCGGTTCCGTTGAGGGCCGGCCCTTTTTTTACTATGAAACGATCACTGTATATGCCTGAAACCGCTTCCGATTATCTCGCTGCTCGTAGTGATGACCACGAATGCTTCAGGATCAACGGAACGAACGTATTTCCTTAGCTTGACCGCCTCGAACCGCCTGCAGACGGTGTAGAGCACCGTCTTCTTCTCACCTGTATAAGCACCCTCGGCATTGACCACCGTCGCGCCTCTGGAAAGGTCATCCAGAATAAACTGACGGATCTCTTCGGGTCTCGTTGTGATGATGGTGAAATACTTGTGGCTGTTGAAGTTTTCGATAACGGCGTCGATAAGCAATCCTCTTATAAACACGCCTACGACGGATATGATACCGGTCTGCACGTCAAATACGAAGAACGCGCTTATGGCGATCGCGAAGTCAACGCAAAGCAGTGCGATACCCACGTCCAGCGGCGTGAATTTCTTCAGTATCATAGCGATTATGTCTGTTCCTCCCGACGTCGCTTCATAGTGAAAGATCAATCCGCTTCCGATCGCCGTCAATATTATGACGCAGCATAGTTCGAGCATCGGTTCGTTCGTGAGAGGAGTTTTTACAGGAAAAACGATGTCAAAGAGTTTAACGAAACCCGAGTATACGAGCGAGCAGTAGATCGTTCTGATACCGCATGATTTTCCGAGAAAAACGAAGCCGAGGATGAGCAGGAAAATATTGATCAGAACGATAAAAGTCGCAGAATTGAAATGCAGTACTTTTCCCAGAGCGATGCCCAGACCGCTTACTCCGCCGATCGTGAACCCGTTCGGGATCTCGAACAGATGCACCTCGAGTGCGATCAGCAGCGAACCAAGCGTAAGGAGCAGATACTCCTTAAAAATTGACAGCCCGGAATTCCCTGCCGGATCCGGAAGCTTGTCCGCGCGCTTATATTTCTTTTTGATCATGATCCTGATATACCCCGTTTCTTTATTGTTTTCATTCGGACAATACCGCTATCAGCTGATCGGCGGCGTGTATCAGCTGGCCGTCGTACCGTTCCACACACGTAAGCAGAAGCACGTCTCCAGCCGAAAGCTCGCGAAGTGCGCTTATAACGACCTCGGTACTGTAGTCAAGCTCTTTCCTGTGCGCGAAAGTTGACTTCCCGAAATCCTTCGAAATTATGCCGGACATAGCGTGCCTGAACGAATCTCCGAGGACAACGATCTTTTTATCCTTCAGCATTGCCCCGGGTGTCGTGAACTGCGAAAGCTCGGTATTCGACGACGTCACGTGGTTTTCAAAATATTCGACCGAAGAAGCGACGTCATTTTTGTAGCTGATCTTCCAGTCTCTGTATGTTGTGGAATATCCGCTGAAGTTGGACAGGTCGCCGCCCTTGCGCGTTGACTCCGTAACGTCTAGTTCGAACACGTTCGTAGCCTGTACCCCGAGCGCCCGGTACACAGCCATCGCTCCGGTAAAACCGCCCAGCTGGTTCCAGTGCGTGTCCTGCTTGTAAAACACGTCATAGAATATTTTAGTCGTTTCAAGCTCGCTCTTCGGGTAGAGGTATTTAACAGAGCTTTCTGCTTTCATATATGCAAGAAAAGCGTCCTGGCGCTTCGTCTGGGAAGCGATCTGATACGTCGGCATATACTCCGGGTACATCTGTTCTTTGTTTGGAGCGACGAGGATCACAAGTTCTATGCCTCTGCTCTTACACACGTTATCGAGCTGCTCGAATTTATTCTTCCACGAACTCATCTCATCCGTACCGAGGAGGTTCGTCCCGCGGAAGTATCCCTCGGAATCATCGCCCGAGTAGAACAGCCAGTCACGCCGCCCGAATATTGCCCCGCCCTGATATTCAGGCGCGAGGTAAGTGTTGTCAATACTCTTCGGTACTATTTCGTCGACAACGTATTTTCCGCATACGCTGCATTTTTTCAGTTTGTATCCGTAGTTATCGAGATCGGCGGTACTTTGTTTTTTTACAACGTATTTATGTTCGATGACCGGTATCTTTTCGGTCATTGTCTCTCCGCAAACCGTGCAGGTGTATACCTTCTCACCTTCACTCACGCAGCTGGGGCCAAGCCTGACTCTGCCGCTGTCCCACTTATGTACGTGCGGAGTGGGAGCCTCAGTCGGAGGGAGGGTAGGTTCAGGTGTAGGCTCGCGCGTCGGAACGGGCGTGGGCTCATTTGTTTCACCCGGGGACGACGTCAATGGGTCAGATGCCTCGGGCGTCTTTGGCGCAGCGGTCGGCGTTTCCGGTACTGCGGTAGGTGTTTCGGGTATAGATGTAGGGGTTTCAGGCTCTGCGGTAGGTGTCGCGGGTTCCTCCGTGGGCACCGGAGACGGTTCAGGCGTATCCTGACCTATTATTAGACTGATATCGATAGTCGCAGGTGGCTGCGTAGGAGTATCATCACCGGGAACTGCCGGACCCTCCTCTGCCGGTCCAGGCGCAGTCTGCCTCACCAGAATTTTAGTAAGGACAGGATTCACGTTTTTTCTGTAAAAAGCGTTGTAGTTAAGCGCCACTCCGGATTCAAGTCCTATTATCCTTACACGTGCAGGAGAATGATCGGAATAAAAAGACTCGAAGCGGGAGAACCAGTCGTTTGAATAATCCGCCGGAAACTCAGAAAGCGAGCGCTTCTCGGTAAGGCCATTGTCATCCTCCGCTTCTTTTTCGCCGAGGATCGCATGTATAAGCCACGGGGCAGCAATGACCGCAAGCGAGAGGACGATCATCAGAACGGCAAAAACACTGTGAAATCTGCTGTTTTTCATTGACGCCCCTCCCGTTAGAAATTACCGTAGATCGACGGGTTATACGAGCCGGAGACAAGCATAATGATCGACCACGCGAGGATTGCCAGCTGCAGAAGCCCGTCAATACACATGAACACCGGCTTGTTTTCCAGTTTTTCGTACAGCTTTTTCAGCGGTCTCTGCACCGGGCCGCACAGGAGAATGCCGAAGATCAGCGCGACCATTACTTCAAAATTCAGATAGCTTATAACGGTATATCCCTGCGAAGAAGCACTGAAGGAAAACAATTGTCCGAAATACCGGAACGCCGCGCTGAGGCTCGGGGCGCGGAAAAGCACCCATCCCATCATCACGACGAAAACAGTATATATCCAGTTGAGCGGTTTTACGGGGTTTTTCTTGAGTGCGTTCCCCAGAAACGCTCTTTCGATGATGCTAAACAGCGCAAACAGAAGGCCCCAGAGTATGAACGTGAGGTTCGCGCCGTGCCAGATACCGGTGACAAGGAAAACCACGAACAGATTGAAGAACAGTCTTCCCTTCCCGACCCGGTTTCCTCCGAGCGGTATGTAGATGTAATCGCGGAACCACGATGACAACGAAATATGCCATCTGCGCCAGAATTCCTGTATCGAGAGCGACGTGTACGGATAGTCGAAGTTTTCGCTGATCTTGAACCCGAGCATGCCGCCGATACCGATCGCCATATCCGTGTATCCGGAAAAATCGTAATAGATCTGAAGTGTGTACAGTACGATCCCGAGCCACGCTATGCCTGAACCCATATCCTCTATCTTTTCAAAGCCCCATATCTTATCCGCAGCGGCACCTAACGTATTTGCGATCAGTACTTTTTTACCGATACCGTAGCAGAAACGCTTGATGCCGCGCCTGAATTTATCGAGATCGTGTTCCCTTTCCGCGATCTGCGGGGCAAGGTCTGCGTACCTCATTATCGGTCCCTGGGTCAACTGGCAAAGCAGCGACATAAACAGTGAGAACGTCAATATATCGCGCGATGCCTTTGTCTTTTCAGTATATACGTCTGCAAGATATGCGATCGACTGGAACGTGATGAATGATATTGCCAGCGGCATCAGCAGCCTGTATACGCCGTCCGGAACCGACCCGCCGAGCGTGAAAAGGACGCGGAAAAAATTGCCCTCTGCGGCGGTCCTGCTGATGACGGTGCTTATAAGCGTATAATACTTAAAGATCGCGAGGACCAGTACGTTGACGACGACCGGTATGAAAAATACTGCTTTTGCGTTTTTCGGGCCGTTATTTTCGCGTGCACGTTCGATAAGTATTCCGAAGATATAGTTGAATATGATCGTGCATACGAACAAAACAAGCTGAATGATCCCGCCCCATGCGTAGAACACGAGGCTGAGGATCAGCAGAAAGATATTCCGGATCTTATTTCGTACGCTGCTGTTTTTTATCAGACCGAGCAAATAATACAGGCCTATAAAAACGGGCAGAAATATCTCCAGAAAGAATACGGATGCAAATTCCACAAGTTCACTCTCCTATGAACGTACGGTCACCGGCCTTTTGCGGCTCGTATCTTTGCGGCTTGTTTTTATGCGGCAAATATTTCTATCTCCGCGACCTGGCAGAGTATCCCGTCTCCCAGAGCTGACGGAACGTCGTAGAGCTTTGTCGCAAGGAAACGGACGTATTTTGCGTTGACCGCTTCGAATTCAAGGAGGAACGGATCGGTGCTATTGTCCGCCGCTCTTGTATTGTTCTCGACCTTTGCGACCGTAGTATAATCCTTGCCGTCCATCGATACCTGGATCTCGAACGTTACCGGGAAGTACGATCCGCCCAGTGTGGGATATACTTTTACGCTGTCAATGTTCGTGATCTTGGCCAGTTTGAATTCTGCCCATTCTTCGTTATCGGGATCATTGTTAACTCCGACGTTGGTGGTCCATCCGAGGCTCGGATCGTCCGGAGTCTGATCGATTATTCTGCCGTCATTTATGTATTCGTAGGACCATCCCCACTGTACGTGGGTTAGGCCGGTCGTCGATGATACTTCTACTTCTGCGTTGAGGGCAACGTTCGTTCCTTTTTTTATGTTTGCCGCGGTGGGTACCGGCGTGGGAGTGGGTTCCGGTGTAGGCGTGGGTTCTTCCGTCGGTGCCTGCGTAGGTGCCTGTGTCGCCGTCTGTTCGGTCACAACAGGTTTTTCCGTTTCGTCTGAAGTCCCGGGCTTTTTTCCGTTTTCGTTTGCATTTTTCGCACATGCCGAGAAAAGCAGCATAACGGCCGTGATCAGAACGGCTGAAACAACTAATAATCTGGTTATTTTTTTCATATTTTCCTCCTCCGTCCGGCATATTTGAATACGTCCCGAAACAGTCCGGGCCGGAAATGCCGGCAAAAAAGCGCACGCTCATTATATTATCCGCCCGCGGCAATGTCAAGATGAGGCGTGCCGAATGGCAAATGGCAAATGGGAAATGGCAAGTGGCAAGTGGCAAGTTGCAAATGGGCGAACCGAGTGATGGCAAGTGGCAAGTTGCAAGTGGCAAGTGATAAGTGGCAAGTGGCAAGTGGCAAGTGGGCGAACCGAGTTATGGCACGAATTTTGGGTCTTATGCGAACCCCGGAATCGGTTCGCAGTTCGGTCAAAGGCGAACCGGATGATGACACGAATTTCGGGTCTACTGCGAACCCCGGAATCGGTTCGCAGTTCGGTCACACGAAATTCTTAGTCATCTATCCGGCTTCGCTGGCAGACAA
>JAEEGL013876144.1_pt1 | contig 10900 bp, 7 predicted proteins | sample 9134231 | NCBI WGS metagenome assembly JAEEGL01 (sample SAMN16246548, study PRJNA631951) | gut metagenome | biome: gut microbiome; feature: rumen; material: fiber-attached | host: Bos | place: Iran: Karaj | collected 2018-10
CAGAAGCTGCGTAAGCGGTTCAAGGTCGTTGTTACCGACGCGGGCGCCGCGGGCGACGGCAGAACCGACGACAGAGCCGCCATACAAAGCGCGATCGACAAGGCCGCGGCGGCGGGCGGCGGCATTGTCGAGCTGCCCGCGGGCAGGACGTTCCTTTCCGGCGGCCTGTTCCTGCGCAGCGGCGTCACGTTCCGCTTCGGCGACGGCGCCGAGCTGCGGCAGAATCCCGATCCCGACGGCTACGTAAAACCCGGAGACGGCGGGCTCGTCCCGTACCGTCCCGATTACGGCCACAACAAATATCCCGATATAAAATGGAGCCATCTCTGGTACTATAACTACCCGCTTCTTTTTGCGGGAGAGGGCGTGCACGACGTGCGGATCACCGGCCGCGGCACGATCCGCATGATGGACGACGCCGAGCCGGAAAAGATCCTGAAGATCTGTCCGATCGGATTTTACCGTGTTCGCAATTTCGAGATTTCCGGCATTGAGATTACCGATTACCATTCCTACGCCATGATGCCCTTTACCTGTGAGAACGGACTGATCAAGGACGTCGTGATCCACAACTGGAGCCACGGCAACGGCGACGGCGTCTGCATGATGAATTGCCGCAATATGCGCGTCCACGGCTGCCGCATGTTCACGGGCGACGACTCGGTCTATATTTTTTCCTCCTACCGCGACCCGAGAGGCGGCGGCTGGTGGAGCTCCGACGAGCCGCAGGCTTCGGAGAACATCGAGATCGACCACAACGACCTCAAGTCCGACCACTGCAAGGCGTTCGGCATGATCCTGTGGGGGATCGACTGCCCCGATCTCGAGAAGGTCGAGGTGCGGAACGTCTTCGTGCACGACAACCATTTCCAGACGATGGGCAACTGGCTGTACAATCCCTACACGACCAAAACGGGCTGTCCGCCCGTGACGCACGTCCGGTTTGAAAACAACCGGATCGACGCCATCGAGCCGAACTTCTTTGAGACGCAGATCAGCGACGTGAATCACTTTCATTCGAGCCGCGAGCTGCACAACGGCAATTTCGGCGACGGAAGAGTGTTCTGGGTTTTCGGCAAAAACGGGAACGACGATTCCGCAGGCGTCTGCAGGGACGCCGACACGGAAAACGGCGCGTGCGGCTACGTCGCGCATCCGGACGAGGGTCCGGTATCGCTGTATCAGGGCGTATTCATCCGCGCCGGCGAGCCGTGCGCTTTGTGGGCGCGGGTACGCACGAGCGGCCTTCGATGCCGCCTTTTCGTCCGCGATCTCGACAGCGGCGCGCTCGCGGCGTCGCTCGATTTTGACAATACGGAATGGGAGAAGATCGCGCTCGACTTCACCGTTCCGAAGGACGCCAACTACCGCGTCGGCATCGAAAGCGCGGAGACGGCCGAGGGAAAAGCCGAGCTCGACGAGATGCGTCTTCTGGGCAACTGCGACGCGGCGTTCGGCTACAAATTCGTCGGCATGGATCCCTGCCGCGACTGGAAGCCGCTGTATTTCTATGACGAGAATCTGTGGAGAGACTGACGGGGAGACGGATATGAGGAAAGACATTAAGCTGCGGTTCAAAAACGGAAAATTCAGGATCTTTTTGCTCTCGGACACGCACGTGATCGCCAACGGAGACAGGCGGGTCACGCGCGACATCGACGCGATCGTCGAAGCGGTACGCCCCGACCTCGTGCTGTACCTCGGCGATCAGGTCTGGCAGAGCGGCGCGGAAAACGCGGATACGCTGCGCGACGCGCTGCGGATGCAGACGGACCCCGTCGAATCGCGCGGCATCCCGTGGGCGCACGTCTTCGGCAATCACGACTGTGAACGTGGCTTTCAGAACGCGGATCAGGAAAAGATCTATGAGGAATTTCCGCATTGCATCTCCGAAGCCGGCCCGGACGGGATCGACGGCACGGGAAACTATATGCTGCCCGTTTTCGACGGTGCGGGCGAAAAGATCGTTTACGCCGTCTGGGCGATGGACAGCCACAGAGGGTTTATGGACTTTGTGAAAAAGCACGGCCTACGGGAGGACCCGTGGTTTTACAGCTTCCCGGAACCGCTGTCCGGCGGCGTACGTGGGCCGGGATACGACATGCCGCGGTTCAATCAGGTGCTCTGGTACTGGAACCGGTCGCTCGAGCTGGAACGGGAACAGGGCGCGAAGGTGCCGGGACTGATGGTCATGCACCAGCCCATGCCGGAATACACGCTTCCCTATAAAAATCCCGCGCAGACGCTCTATCGCGGAAACATGCGCGAATCGGTCGGCACGGGCAATTACAATTCCGGTCTGTTCGGCGCCATCGTCGAGCGCGGAGACGTCAAAACGGTGGTCTGCGGCCACGACCACATCAACGACTGGCAGGCGGAATACCTCGGCGTGACGCTGGCGTACGACGCAGGTCTGAGCTACGACAATTATTGCGACGACGATCTGCGCGGCGGCAGGGTGATCGACGTCGACGAAGCCGACCCGTGGCGCGTCAGCACGTATATGGTACGTGCATCGGATCACGTAGCGGATTACCCCGGCGAAAAGATGCAAGAGGTGACAGAGTGCTGACGGAAAGAAAACTGGAGGAGATCCCTTTTCTCTATGACGCGGTCATGCGCGAATGCGCGGTCGACCCGATGTACGACGCGGCGCTGATCAAAAACGACACGATCTATTACTGGCATTGTAAAAACTGCAACAACGCCAACAACGGCCACTCGACGACCAAGCTCTTTATCGACAGCTGCGTCGGCATCCTGTACGACAGAGGGATGCTGGATATCCATGCGCCCGTGACTTCGTTTTTCACGCGGGATGCGCTGCCCGTTTCATTGGACGGGAAGTGGAACGGCGTGACGGTTCACGACGCCATGCGGCACCGCATGGGCATAGACGCCGTGCCCTGCGGCGTGGACGAGGACGGCGATATTGAAAAAATCGGCGACGATTTTTTAGGCTACGTTTTTTCGCTGGAGCTGCGATACGCGCCGGGGGAGTATTACCGCTACTCCGACGCGGCGTATTATCTTCTTTCGCGGATCATATCGGCTGCAGCGGGAGAGAAATGTCAGGACTTCATGCAGAAGAATCTTTTGAAGCCGCTCGGCTTCCGGCAGTGGGCGACCGCGGTGTGTCCCCGGGGCTATATGATCGGCGGCGGCGGATTCTTCACACGCGCCGACGACATGGCGAAGCTGCCTTACGTCTACGCGAACGGCGGCGTTTACGACGGGAAACGCATCCTGTCGGAAAACTGGACGCGCCTTGCCGTCGACAATCATTACGCGCTCGACGAGCACGGCAGAACGGGCGCGTATTATAAGACCGGCGCGATGGGACAGGGCGTTATCTTCAAAAACAACGCCTCGTTCGCATGGCACGGCTGTTCGCCGGACGACGGCGGCAACAGAACGACGCGCCTTTTTGACGCGTTTTGCGATTATATTTCGGAGGTGTGACGATGAACAATCCGTACTTTGCGTTCCGCAAAAAGGCGGAGCCGCTGGCAAAAGCCGCTTCGATCCTGACCTATCCTGCGTTAAAGGGCTTTGACGGCGCGATCAAGCCGAAGGATCCGGCAAAGGTGCGCCTGTTCGGCGTGCTCGTGGCGGACGTACATATGCGCGACGAGCCGTACCGGAACCGCAGGCTGTACGACGGTCTTTACGATCTGGAAAATGCGGAATTCCCGATCGACGTTCTGGCGTCCGCAGGCGATCTGACCGACCACGGCGAATTGTCGGAGTGGGCGACGATCGTCAAAAAGACGAACGGTCACCACCCGGCGAAGGAGATCGTTCTGGCCTTCGGCAATCACGATACGTGGACGACGACGCTCGAGGGCGGCGACAATTACGACTATGCCGCGGAGCTGTTTCTGCATTTCATCGCAAAGCTGACGGGCGTGCCGGAGGAAAAGGTCTGGTTCACGCGCGTGGTCAACGGATATTCGTTTATCTGCATGGGCAGCGAAAACAGCGCCTGCGACGGAAAGATCGGCGCAGAACAGATCGCGTGGCTCGACGCGGAGCTGCGGAAAGCGACTGCCGACGGCAAGCCGGCGTTCGTCATCAACCATCAGGCGCTGCAGCATACCCACGGGCTGCCCTATACCGCCTCTGCCGGAAACAACAAAAACGTACCGCCCGACGACGGCGGCATCCACGAGGGCAACGACGAGGTCAGGGCGGTTTTGGGAAAGTATAAAAACGTCCTGCTCATCAGCGGTCATTCGCACATGGGACTCAGCGGCAGATTTACGAAGCACGCCACGTTTGAAAAGGTCGATTCGTTTTATTCGATCAATCTGCCGTGCTATATGTTCTGGAACCATGACGGACTGAAGTCCTGCGGGTACGGGTACGTGCTGGAGGTTTACGACGACAGGGTGCTTTTGCGCGCGCGGAATTTTATCCGCAGAGTCTGGCTGCCGGTATATGATTTTACGTTTCCGATACGATAAAGCAAAGGGAATACCTTGCGCAGACAGAGAGGAAAACGGAAATGGAAAACGGCAAAACGGAAATCGTGAACGTCAAAACGCCGTTTTTGGGGTGTGCCTATTACCCCGAAGACTGGGATGACGAACAGCTTGCTTTCGACGTCGAAAGGATGCGGGAAGCGGGGATCACCTGTGCGCGTATCGGCGAATTTGCGTGGCGCAAAATGGAACCGCGTCCCGGACAGTACGAGTTCGGCTGGCTGCATCGGGTCGTCGACGCCCTCAAAGCGGCAGGGATCGCCGTCGTGCTGGGCACGCCCACCGCGACGCCGCCGATCTGGCTGGGCGACGCGCATCCGGATATTTTCAAGCAATCCGAAAACGGCACGCGCGCGCAGCACGGCGGACGGCGGCACTGCTGCTCCAACAACCCGCACTATCTGGACGCATGCGACCGGATCGTCCGCGCCATGGGACGCGAATTCGGCGCGGATGCAAACGTGATCGGCTGGCAGTTGGACAACGAGATCTATTCCCGGGGTACGGACTGCACCTGCGAATACTGCACGGCAGCCTTCCGTGACCGGCTCAAACGGGAATACGGCAGCGTCGAAAGCCTCAACGCGCGCTGGGATCTCAACCTGTTCAGCCAGGCCTACGACCGGTTTGATCAGGTGCCGGGCGATTGGGGTGCGTGGCACAATCCCCATCGGAAATATGAATGGGCCGCCGCGCATTACGATGCGGATATCGCGTTTATACACCGGCAGGCGTCTATTCTGCGGCAATACACCGACGCGCCGATCGGAACGGATATGATGCCCATAGACGGCATGGATTACGAGAAAATGTGCGGCGCAACGGACGTCGTCATGTTCAACCATTACAACACGCCGGAGAATCTCTGCGAGGCGGTTTTCTGGTTTGATTTTATGCGCACGTTGAAAGACCGTCCCTTCTGGAATACGGAGACCGCGACCACATGGAACGGCTCTACCGCCATCGGGCAGGCGCTGAAACCGGAAGGGTACTGCCGGGTCAATTCCTGGCTGCCCGTCGCCCTGGGCGGCGCATGCAATATGTACTGGCTCTGGCGGCAGCATTGGGCAGGACACGAATTGATGCACGGCTCGCTGCTTTCACCGGAGGGCAGGCCGACGCACACGTTCGGCGAGGTGCGGCAGACGGCGGCGGAGTTTGCCGAAGCGTCCGCATTTCTGAACGGCACCACGGTAAAAACGCCTGTCGCGCTGCATTTCACGAGCAGATCGTGGCAGCTGTTCGACCAGCAGCAGATCGTGAACGGAAACAACTATTTTGAAAACGTACAGACGGTGCATCGCGCGCTGACCCGCTGCGGAGTGCGGCCGGACGTGATCGGCGCCATGCATCCGCTCGAAGGGTACAAGCTGCTCGTTTCCCCCTGCCTGATGACGCTGGAGGACGGGGATTTGGCGGAACGGATCCGTGCGTTTGTCGAAAACGGCGGCGTCTGGGTCGCCGGTCCCATGACGGATATCCGCAACGGTATCGGCGCGCATTATACCGACCGGGCCATGGGTATGCTGGAAGACTGGCTCGGCGTGCGGCTGGAATACGGCGTGCCGACGGACGGAACCGTCCTGCAAACGGCGTGGGAAGACGGCGGGGATCTGCGCGCCGAAAAATGGGCGGAGCTGTATACGCTGCAAACCGGCGAACGGCTGGCGTCCGTGACGGGCGGACATACCGCTCTGACCGGCAAATCGGTACTCTCCCGGCATAAAGTCGGCAAAGGCGAGGTGATCCTCTGCGGCACGCTGCTGCGCGGCGCAGATCTGGACAGGCTGCTGACGCTCGCACTGTCGGACGCACAGGCGCAGCCCTTCCGCGTCACCGGCGAATTGCAGATCACGCCACGGGCAGGCGAAACGCAGGAGGGCCTTGTGCTCTGCGAGACCGGGCACAAGCCCGCGTCCGTCCGTATCGGACAGCCCATGACCGACCTGCTGACCGGAGAAGTCTTCCGTGATACCGTACCCGTGGAGCCTTACGGCGTCAGGATCATGGCCAAGGGATAATAGCCGCAGCCGGGCGTCGAATAGACGCGCCGCGAACAGGCGTCATGCATCATTCCATCACAAACAACAAGCGCACGACCGTTCCGTTTCGGAAGGATCGTGCGCTGTTCTGATTTCGTCGCTTAAACGTCCGCTCTGACGCCGTCCGTGCTCGATTTATAGGCGGCGGTCATCATTTTGGTCAGCTCGACCGCCTCCTCGATTCCGAACAGGCTGTTGTCGCCGTCGTTCACAATGCTGTCGATCCAGTAATCGACAGGCGAGGGGACGTGATATTCCGGGATATCGGGCGTGATCCATTTTCTGTCCGTGTCGGCTACGTTGCTGTACTCGACCGTACTGCCCGTCACTCTTGCCGCGCCTTCCGTGCCGCTGACGTCAAATTCATATCTGTCGCAGCGCGAAACGAAGCCGGTCTCCGATACGCCGATCGCGCCGTTTTCAAATTCGATCAGGCTAACGGCGTTGTCCTCGACAGGTCTGTCCGTGATGTTGGTGAATACGGACTGAACGTTGAGGGGCTTGCCGAGGAACCAGTTCAAAAGGTACATCGGGTGCGCGCCCAGATCCATCATCGCGCCGCCGCCGCATTGCTTCGCGTCGTAAAAATGCGCGGGAAGCCAGTTGTCGACGCTGCCGGAATGGCAGTTGCGCAGACGCGCGTACGTGATCCTTCCGAGTTTTCCCTCGTCGACAAGGCGCTTGACGTAATTCAGTGCGTCGCTGCACTTGTGCGGGAAGGAGATCGTGAAATGAATCTTGTTTTCCGTTACCGCTTCGGCCACTTTTTCAGCGTCCTCGTTCTTTAACGTCAGTACCTTTTCCGTGAAGATATGCTTGCCCGCCTTCGCCGCTTTCAGCAGCAGTTCAGCGTGCATGTCTGTCGGCGAAACGATCGCGACCGCGTCGACGTCGGGACTGTTCACAACGTCGTCAAAGCTCTCGTAAAACGTGCAGCCCAGCTCCTGTGCCCATTCTCTGCCGCGCTTTTCATCCTCGTCCCAAACGGCGCAGACACGGGCGTTGGCGTTGGCGTTGATTTCTTTTGCGTACCCTTTCGCGTGAACGTGCCATCCGCTTATCATTGCAACGTTTACCATTTCCATTCCTCCGATTCTTATGATTTACGGCTTTTCAAGTATACCATATCCGGTCTGCTTTTTCAATGCCGGGCAGATTCTTTTGACGGATACAGATTCAGCATAAAAAAGACTTGTAATGTGAAGAAAAATTGTGTAAAATGATATAGTCAGGGGTTTTATATCAAGAGAGGTGTTCCGTAAATGGCAGTTTGTCCGAAATGCAAACAGAAGCTGGGCCTGTTCGACTGGGGCCAGAATTGTCCGCATTGCGGCGTCAATATGCGATTTCATAATTTTGAGGAGAACTTTTACCGCGAGGCGAAGATGGCAGAGCTTTCCGCGGCAAAGGTCAGCATCAAGATCAAGCAGCTCAAGGGCGCCTTTATCGGCGGCGCGCTGCCGATCGCGAGGCTGTCCGTTTTGCTTTTGCCGCTTCTGTCCGTGCTCGTGCCCGTGCTTCGCCTGAGCCTGAGCCTGCCGTTTGCGGAAAAAAACTATGCGCTCAACGGTATCGGACTTTACAACATGTTCTCGGACGGGACGCTGTCCTTCCTGTTTTCCATGGTCGACGACCCGTTCAACGGCGCGGTTTTCCGTGCGCTGCGCAACGTGCTCTTTACCGAGGCCGGCGCCGCCGTGCTCGGGCTTCTCGTTTTCGCGCTGACGTTGCTGTGCTTCATCAGCATCCGAAAGATGTCCGTGATCCTGTGCGTCGTCTGTGCGCTCGGTATGGCGGACGCCGCGGCGATCCTGATCACGGCGCGCAGCTTTTGCGCTTCTGCCGCTTTGGTTTCGGAGCCCGTTCTGACCGGCACGACGTCTTTCGGCGCCGTCGTCACGTTCCTGACGTTCGCCGCCGTATTCGTTCTGAATCTGCTTGTCGCGATCAAAGGCGTCGAAATAGAATACGGCGAGGGGGATCTCGAACGCGCTGAGATCGCGAAAAAGGTCAAGAGCGGAGAGCTCAATCTCGAAGATCTGCCGCAGCCGATCGTTGAGACGGCTGAAACGAGAGAGATCGAGGAGGAGATCCGGAAACAGCGAGAAAGAGCCGAACACAGTTCCCGCAAGCTCAAAGACGCCGATCCGCAAGAGGACACAGTATGACAGGAAAAATGCACGGGAAGGGATCGGATACAGTGAAAAAGATAGACCTCGAAAAACAGCTGCCGAAGATCGTCATCACGATCCTCATCATATTCTTTATCGTCGGCATGATCTGGGGCCTGAGAACCGTTCTGGAAATCGAAGGGACCATGGAGCCGAACGTGACCAAGGAGTCGCTTTCTCCGATTCCCGAAACGAAAGAAGAGCGGATCCGCTACGTGACGGCGGCCGTGAAAAAGGCGCAGGAAGAAAGACCGGCGACGACGTTTTCGGATACGTTCGACATCGACGGCGACACGATGCGCGCGGGCGACGTGCAGAACACGGCGGAATACATACGCACCGGCATCGCCGAAAAGCTCGGCGAGATCCGCGGCGACCTCTCCGCCGACTTCGGCGAGGATCTTTCCGGAAAGCTCTGGGTGCCCGAGATCGCGCCCGGAGAGATTACGTCTGCCGATCTGAAATACGATTACTGGGCTTGTCCCGTCTGCGGAAAAAACACAGACGAGCTCCCGCAGGAATGTGAGGACTGCGGTACTGTCGGGGGGTTTGTCCGCAAATACAAGGACGAATACACCATCACGCTGCACGCGCAGGATGCGGTCTATCCGGCGGCGGGCGCGTCGTTCCTTGCGCGGAATTTCCGTCCGCTTACGGACGCACAGATCGAGACGGTCATCCGCGACAATGAGAACGGCTGGTTTACGTGCGATAACGGGTTTGCAATCACGTACAGAAACGTTGAGATCTGTGCCGTGATCAACCGACTTACCGATCAGATCAAGTCCGTTTCGTATTCCATGGACTGCGATTTTGCGGCGGACATCTCCTTTACCGGCAAGTACGCCGCGCTCGGGACGCAGAACGTCGCCTTTACCGTAAACGAAAAAGCGGAGTTCGCGTTTACGTGGCCGGGAGTCTTCCTTTCGGAAGAAGAGATGGTTTTGACGCCCGGACAGACGGACGTGCTCAGGGCCGAATCGCCGTGCGCCGTGCTCACGGACGAGGAGCTGACGTGGAAGAGCTCCGACGAGTCGATCGCAACCGTGAATCACGAGGGCTACGTCTCCGCCAAGCATACGACCGGACAATGCTGTGTGAGCGTCGAGTATACCTTCATGGGAAAGAAATACACGGCGCAGTGCCTGATCAGCGTCAAGATCCCGGCCGAGGAAATCCATATCTCCAACAGAAAACTGAAACTGAAGGTTGGCGATACCTATACGCTCGAGGCAACGGTCAAGCCGCGAAAGACGACGATCAAGACGGTGAAGTGGTATTCGGACAACGAGGACGTCGCGACTGTCGACCCGAACGGAACGATCACGGCAAAACGCGGCGGCACGGTCGATATTTACGCCGTTTCGGACGACGGATACTTCAAAGCAACGTGTCACGTCGAGGTGAGGTGAAACCATGAGTGAGAAAAACGAAAACAAGACGCTGTCCCAAAAAGTATTCGGAGCGGAACAGAATTCCGCTGCGTCGATCGGCGAAGAAAAGCTTGGCAAATACAGCGATATCGCCATCCGGATGTTCCATACCAGAGTCCTCAAGCCCGGGGAAATGATCCTTCCCGCGGTCGGAGGACTTGCGGCAAAGTTTCTGGACGGACTGGAGACCTATAAGACGCTCTATTACGTAACGGTGCTCAAGCTCGACATGAAATACGTCGCCTTTATCCAGATGCTCATCGGTATTTACGACGTTCTGAACAATCCGCTCATGGGCATGGCGTACGACAGAACACGTTCCCGCTGGGGCAAGGCGAGACCGTATCTTCTGTTCTCTCCGCTGCCGTATTTCCTCAGCACGCTTGTTCTGTACAGCGGCGCGCTCTTCCTCGGGAAATCGCCCGGCGACAGTCCGAAAAAGATCATTTTCCTCTTCGTCATGCTGTTTATCCAGGAGACGTTTTCCACGATCTATACCATACCGCGCGACAACATGATCACGCTCATGTCGCCCAATCCGAAAGACAGGATTACGGTAGGTCTTTTGAAAACGTACCTCGGCAATATCGGCGCAAACATCATTTACGCGATTTTCCCGCCCATATTCGAGCTTTCCAACAAGGGCTATATTTCCATTGATCTGGCAACCGTTTTTTCGATCCTGGCGGCATTCGCGGCTGTTCTCGGCACGGTGTGCAATATTGCCATGGCGATTGGCTGCAAGGAGAGGATCCTGCTTCAGCCGAAGC
>JAEEGL014105053.1_pt1 | contig 10900 bp, 10 predicted proteins | sample 9134231 | NCBI WGS metagenome assembly JAEEGL01 (sample SAMN16246548, study PRJNA631951) | gut metagenome | biome: gut microbiome; feature: rumen; material: fiber-attached | host: Bos | place: Iran: Karaj | collected 2018-10
CCAGGCAGATGTTGTCCAGTTCAATCATACCGTCCCGTACTTTCAGGTGGTTCCGTACAATTCCGTCGAAGGTCTTCTTTCCCTGTATACGGAAGAATTCGCCGAGCGCTCCCAGCCGGGAGCCTTTCAGCATGGCGCAGGCAATCATGGCGCTTCCGCTGGTTTCCGGATAGTTTCCTTCTCGTCCGGCCTGATCCACCACCTGCAGGTACATACCCGTCTCCGGATCCGCGTAAACCGAAATGCTTTCCATCAGTTCCCGCAGCGTATCCGCCAGTTCCTCCCGTTCTTCCATGCCGCTCGGAATCATTTCAATCAGATCCGTCAGCGCCAGGGAATACCATCCGATCGCCCGCAGCCAGAAATTTTTGCTCAGTCCTGTTTCCGGATCAGCCCAGAAAGCTTTCCGGCTGGCGTCATATCCGTGATAGTACAGTCCTGTTTCCGGATCCCTCATCTTTTTCCGGACCACCCGAAGCTGTTCCATAATATCCCGGATCTCGCCCTTGCCGAATGTGTTCTCATACATCGCCAGGAACGGCAGTGCCATATAGGTCCCGTCCAGCCAGACCTGGTCCGGATAAATCTGCTTGTGCCAGAAGTTTCCCTCGGCTGTTCTTGGCTGTTCCATCAGGCTGTGGTAAAGCATTTCCGCAGCCTTCCTGTATTTCCCGTTTTCCGTCCGTGCAAACATGGGAAACAGGATCCGTCCTTCATTATAGTCATCCAGCGCATGTTTCTCCGCCCTGAAGGTATCGATGCTCCCGTCCTCCTGAACGAAGCTGTCCGCCACTTCCTCCACGAAAGCAGCATACCGGTCGTCCCCGGTGATCTCCGTCATGGCAGTCAGCGCGGTCAGCATGCAGCCGTCAATATAGTTCCACTCAGTCTCCCGGCCTTCACGGATCTTTTCCAGGTTCCAGGCAGTCTTCCTCGGTGTGCTGCGCCGGATCAGTTCCAGGATATACCGTTCAATTTCCTCGTGCATTCCGTTCTCCTCTGTTTCCGGGCTGTCCTTTTGCTTTCGCGTCAGCAACGATGTTTCGGGCTGTCCGCCGGATGCCGATCCACAGGAAATCCCATCCCGTAACCAGCGCGCCGAACAGGATCGGTTCCACACCCAGGGGAACGCTGTTGGCTGACGCTCCCGTTACCGCGATCAGCAGCCGGTTCAGCCCCTCGTAGGTTGCCACGACGCATCCAAGGATCAGGAACCCGTACAGCACGTCCAGCAGCAGGCCCGGTACGCCTTTCCGGGTGACGAACATCCACCGGTCGTTCCCGCCGGGAACCTTGGCCCAGAACCGCAGCACGTTATTGGTCAGCAGGTTGGTCACCATGCCCAGGCCGGCGCCGAGAATCAGCAGCTGGTTTTCCATGTTGGGAACCATCATAGCCAGTCCCCAGTAGAAGAAGAAACAGACGGCGCCGCCGAACCACCACTTGATCAGCACGACCTTCATCCAGTCCCGCAGGCGGATCTTCGGTCCGGATCTGTATTTCCGCAGTTCCTTTTCACTGACCTTCGGGCTGTTCTCCGGCGTGGCGTTCACCAGGTCGTCCACCGCCTGATGGTTCAGCCGGTAATAATCCGCCGCGTCCCGAGGCTCATCCGGTGTGAATTTTCGGTCCTTCCTGCCCATCGCTCGTCAGGCATCCTCACCGCTGATATCGATCGAGCCCATTTCTTCGTTCTCCGCCACTTCAACGCTGGTGTTGATTCCCTTGATCAGCGGCTTATAGACCGGCAGCAGGGCCGTCAGCGCGGCAGCGACAATCAGGAGGATCTTATGAACCTCCAGTACATTCTGGGAATTGGCGATATAGGTATTCGTGCTGTCCAGCACGATGGGATTCTCCGCCCGGGTCAGGGCGTCTGTAATCCGGCCTCCATAGTAGATATCGCAGTAGAAAACGATTCCCACCATCACGAACATCAGCACCAGCATGGGAATGTTCGTCTTTTTGCGGTGCGGGAAGGCATTCAGGAAGCACAGCAGCCCCAGCATGCTCAGCAGCATGGTGGCAAATTCCGCGAGGCCCATGCCGTTTCCGTAAATCTTTGCGGTGGTATTGGAAATCTGCGTCAGGTTAAAGCTGTAATATACGAAAGCCGCCGCCAGGACCACCAGGGCAATCATCTGGGGCTTCCGTTTCAGCGCCACCATCCATTTACGGAAAAATTCCGGTTTTTTAGAAGGAGCTTTTGCCATGTCACTTCTCCTCTCCCTTTGCAATGATCGTGCTGCTTCGCTTCCGCTCGCATCACGCCGTTTCTCGTCAGGCTGCGGTTATCAGCCTTAGTCCCTGCGGATCGCCTGGGTGGTCTCCTCATCGAAGAAATGCTTCCGGCCGAACTTCATGCCGGCCGTATCGCCGTTCCGGTATTCCGCCCATCCCCGGAGCTTGGCCACGAGATGAGCGTTGTCGCCGACAGATCCGTGCACCAGCGTGTTCATGCCGAGGTTTTCATTGTTGGTCACGTTGACCTGCAGGGGTCCGTCCGCGGTGATATCCTCCGGCCGCACCCCCAGGATAATCTGCTTGCCGTAGTAATCCTTCAGGGTATCCTTCTCCTCGTCCGTCAGCGGTACCTCGAAACCGTTCCCCTTCAGCATCCCGTCCTCAAAACCCATACCGGGATAGAAATTCATGGGAGGCAGTCCGATAAAGCCGGCAACAAACGTGTTGTTGGGATGGTCATAGAGCTCCAGCGGGGTCCCGATCTGCTGGACATGGCCCATGCTCATGCAGACGATCCGGTCCGCCAGGGTAAGGGCTTCCGTCTGGTCGTGGGTCACGTACAGCATGGTCGCCTTCAGCCGCTTATGCAGCAGCAGAATCTCCCGCCGGGTGGCGCCGCGCAGTTTGGCATCCAGGTTGCTCAGCGGCTCGTCAAACAGGAAAACCTTGGGATTCCGCACGATGCTGCGGCCCATGGCCACCCGCTGCCGCTGTCCGCCGGACAGCTGGGACGGCTTCTTGTTCAGCTGGCTGGTCAGTCCCAGAATCTCCGCCGCTGCCAGCACCTTCTTATGGATGACATTGGGATCTTCCTTCCGCAGGGTCAGGGAGAAGGCCATGTTCTCATAGATGGTCATATGGCCGTACAGCGCGTAGTTCTGGAACACCATGGCCATATCGCGGTCCTTGGCCGGCGTCTGGGTAATATCCTTCCCGTCCAGCAGCAGATGCCCGGCGGAGATATCCTCCAGGCCCGCCACCATGCGCAGGGTGGTGGATTTTCCGCATCCGGAGGGGCCGACCAGCACGATCAGTTCCCCGTCCTTCACATCCATGTTGAAGTCAAAAACCGCCTGGACCTTGTTGTCATAGATCTTGTCCAGATGCTGAAGATTCAGTTCGGCCATTACGCAGCCTCCTTCCCGATCATGCCGGTATGCCGGGCAAGCGCAGCGGCTTTCCGCTGGTTGATCAGGGCTGCCACGATCAGGCATGCCGCGCTGCCGGCCAGGCAAATGATGCAGAAGACAAACTGTGCCGTCTGCATGACCGTTGTTTCCTCACTGCCGATCTTGATGACTGCCTGATGCGCCTGCATCGGCAGGATGAAAATCCTTCCGATCTGGAGAATTCCAAGGGTATACATCAGCCAGGAGAAATTCTTCTGGTAGTTCTTGACTCCCTCGGAGGCCAGGAAGGTCATCAGCATGAACAGCAGATTGTATACAATGCTCCCGCCCACCAGAATCTGGTAGTACCAGGAACCGACATCCGATTTATAAATCGAAATGAAATACAGAACATTCAGCAGAATCGCCAGATAGCAGAGGCGGGATGAAGAAGTGTTCTTGACATAGCGCATCCGGTCCGTCCGGATATCGCGATCATTCATGGCCTGCGTCATGCAACCGTCTCCTTTCCCCCGGCAATCAGGGCCTGTTCGTCTTTCATGAGCTTGCATTTCCAGATGGCGTTGGCAATCAGCAGCACAATACCGATCACCAGCAGCGCAAAGATCAGATAATGCACGTCAAACCAGAACGTGGATTCCGTGTAAAGGGTTTTCCGCTTAGCAGCGTGCTCCGCCAGCTCCTCAAAGTTGATCGCCAGGAACTGGGCTTTATAGGCTTCGATCTGCCCGTGGGCCCAGGCGGTCAGGGCGATGCCGCCGGCGGACACCAGGGCGATGGAGCAGTAGTTGCCGATGTAATATTTCCTGCGGTTGTGGGTGTTGGTGACGAACAGGGTAACACACAGCAGGATCATGCCGATGGACAGCTTCAGGAAAAGCTTGTTGAAATCCTGCATGTCATAATACACCCGGGAGCCCGTCACCGTAGACTTGTCCAGGTTTTTCGCGCTGCGGATTGTGCTGTACAGCGCGTCATACAGGTCGGTCATGATGCCCAGTGAATAAATAAAGATCATTGCGCTGACAGCAAGAAGGGCCAGGCAGAGAATCTTTTGCAGTCTGACCTGTTTTTTATACATAACCGACCACATCCTTTTCTGTATTCCGGGTTTGCCTGCCCGGAGGGGAGCCCCTCCGGGCAGGCCGGTTTTATGGTTTCGTGTCAGAACCGTTGCCGGCTCCGTGGATTATTCCATTTCTTCCGCATAGTCCAGCAGGGCTTCCCATGCGCCTTCCTTGATGATCAGGTACTGGCTGCCCTTCATGTTGTCCGCCACATAAGTGGCAGCTTCTTCAGCGGAACCCATGCCTTCAACGGTGAAGCCCTTGGCAATGATGTCCACCAGGATATTTTCCTGGTCCTTGCCGGCCTGGAACTTGGAGGTCAGGTCGGTGAAGCCGCCCAGCTCGTCGTTTTCAGCCTTGGTGGTGGGCAGCACGGTCGGAACGGAGGTGTACCAGGGATTCTCAGCCAGGGCCAGCTCCGGATGCTTGATGGTGCCCAGGGCGATAGCCGTGGAGATCTTTCCGGCGCCTTCCCGGCCGGCTTCCGTCGTGCACTGGAATTCAAAGGCCTGGCTCTTCATGAAGCTCAGCGTGGATCCCAGGTACTGCCGTGCGTAGTTCGTGTAGTTGCCGCTGGCCTTTTCCCACAGTTCGGCGCGGGTGGCGTCAGCGATTTCAGGCATTTCCTGACCGTTGAACATAAAGGTCACATAGGTGCCGTCATCATTGGTCTTGATGAATTCATCGGGACCGTAGCTCATGCGGATGGTGCCTTCGGGAGAATAGGCGTAATCGATCAGCGCCAAGGCAGCGTTCAGCTTGTCCGTGCTGTCGCCCACACCGGCGATGGAGATTCCCCAGCCGTCCGTCTTCACGGAACGCCAGGACTCCGTAAACCGCATATAGGTGCCGCCTTCAGTGCCGTCCTGCCACAGGGCGACAGGAACCATCACCGCTTCATAGGCTTCGCCGTCCTGCAGGACGCTGTCGTCATCGTTGTAAATGGTCTGGGTTTGGTTGTAGTCGTAGTGCATGAAGCCCAGGTCGTTGGACAGGTAATCCTTGGTCTTCACGTCTTCGCCGTTCACAAACGCTTCAGAAATCAGGCCTTCCTGCACCAGGGTGTTCATCCGGGCCAGCGCTTCATAGGTCGCAACTTCCTGGCGGGCATCCTTCAGCTCGTTGTCCGTATCCACGTACAGGTAATCCTGGCGGGATTCGAGGCCGCGCACGCCGAACAGATGGCCGGCAAACCGGAACATATCCACCCGGCGCTGGTTGTTGCCGTCTTCACGGGAGAACAGGCCCTGGACGGTGTCGGTGCCGTTCAGCGTCTGGGGGTTGGCCACCACGCAGCGCAGCAGGGCAACCAGTTCATCCGCGTCCCAGGCAGCATCCTGTCCGATGAACAGGTTGGACCGCTCGGTGCCGTAATATCCGTCATAGGCTTCGTCGATGTAGGTGCGCAGCATGTTGACCGCTTCCACACCGGACATGGTGCCCTTTTCATTCATCTTCGCGATGATGTTGCCGGCCTTGTCGTAATTCTTGGTCAGGGTCTGGGTTGCCGTGCCGTCAGCGGTGGGAGTTTCGATTTCCACGGTGCCTTCGGTGGGCATATAGGGCGTATAGACGGGAGCCGTGGTATCCTTGCATGCTTCAGCCGCGAACTCGCCTTCGCCGTCCAGCAGCTTCTTCACCCAGTCAATCCGCATCAGGGGCATCCGCTCGATATCGTTCACGCCGTCGAAGTAGGGGCTGAAGTAGATCGCGCCGGTGTCGGTGTTGCCGGTGATGGACAGCTTAACGATGGGGTTGGCATCCAGGTAAGCCTTGAAGTTCGGCATCTGGTCCAGGTAATCGGCAATGTTGACCACCAGGCCGGATTCGCCCGCTTCGCTCAGCTTGGCGGCGGTGCCGGACAGCACGTCAACGTTGTTCATCTGCTCTTTCCAGTAGTCGAATTCGGCGGAAGCGCCGTTGCCCTGGTAAACGCTGATGAACTTGATGCCCAGGGTATCCTGTACCGCTACCCAGGTGGGCTTCAGGTCGCCGGTGTTGTAGGTCACGCCGTTGGCCAGCGTGATTCCTTCGCCGGCCACTTCCGCGTCAAAGACCAGGCCGGTCTTCGCATTGTTATAGCCGGTGCCCATGCGGAGTTCCGTTCCTTCCGCGAAGGGCAGGGTGCTTTCCGCGCCCGCGATGCTGAACACGGTCAGTACCATGATCAGCGCCAGTACCATGGAGAGAAGTTTCTTCATATTGGGAGTACCTCCTTTTATTTTACGGTTGCTTATCAACCAATTGGAAACTGTTGGATGGATTTCCGCCGTCCCGTTGATCCCGCCGCACTCGTGCCCTTGGCAAAATACGCTCCTGAATGGCCTAAGGGGGTCCGGGGCGATCGGAAAGCCCCCGCTTATTCTTTCACACCGCCCACATTCGTGCCCTTGGCGAAGTACTTCTGAATAAACGGATAAATAATCAGGATCGGAATGATGGAGCAGACGATCAGCGCGTAGATCATGGAGTCCGGCGCATACACGCGGTTCCAGCCGGTCATCTGGTCCGGGTCGGTGTACATTTCCAACTGCAGCCGGATGAACACCTGCAGGGGATGCTCATTCCCGTTGGAGATCATCTGCCGGGCCCAGAAGTAACCGTTCCACCGGCTGATGGCGAAGAACAGGGCCACCGTGGCAATCGTGCTCTTGCTCATGGGAATGTAAACCTTGTTCAGCACCTGCAGCTCCGTCGCGCCGTCCACGATGGCGGCTTCCTCAATCTCGGAAGGCACGTTTTCAAACGCGTTCCGCAGAAGGATGATGTTCATGGCTGCCATACCCATGGCGATGACCACCAGCCACTTGTCGTCCATGATCCCGATGGAGTTGAAAACCTTCTGTGTATCCAGGTAATTCAGGTACTGGGGGACGATACCGGCGCTGAACCACATGGTGAACACCAGGAAGAAATTGAAGGTTTTCCGGAACAGCAGCCGCTTCTTGCTCAGCGCGTACGCGCCCAGGATGGAGACGCCCAGTGCCCACAGGGTTCCGTAGAAGGTCAGGAACAGGGTGTTGGCGTAGGAATTCCAGAACATGTTGTTGGAAAACATGCTGGCGAACGCCTCAAACTGGATGTCCTTCGGCAGCAGCACCACTTCGCTGTATTCCACGGCATGCCGTCCGCTCATGGAAGCGGATACCGCGTAAACAAAGGGATACAGGCACATCAGGGCAAACACGGTCAGCAGCACATAGCTGAGGACCTTAAAGATGAGTTCGGAGATTTCCAGTTTTCTTTTCATCCGGATCCCTCCTTAATACAGCGAGGTATTGGCTGCCTTGCGGGCAATGGTGTTCGCACCGATTACCAGCAGCATGCCTACCACATTGTTCATCATTTCCGCCGCGCTGGCAATGCCGGTGCCTGCGCCGCCGCCCAGGCCGGTCCGATAGGCCAGCGTGGAGATCACGTCCGCTGTCATATAGGTTTTGGTATTGTACAGCAGCATGACTTTTTCATACCCGATATTCAGCAGGGAACCGATCCGGGTGATCAGCATGATTACGATGGTGCTCAGGATGCTCGGCAGCACCACGTAGCGCATCTGCGCCCATTTGTTGGCGCCGTCGATCTGCGCTGCCTCATAGCTGGTCGGGGAGATCGCGATGATGGCGGCAAAGAAGACGATGCTGCCGTAGCCGGCCTCCTCCCAGATTCCGCTGATCTGGTAAATGGCCCGGAAGTAATCCGGGTTGTTCAGCAGTCCGGCGTTGCCGACCTCCTGGGAAATAATGCCGAGTTTCACCAGCGCCTGGCTGACGATGCCCATCTCGCCGATAATGGAGCCCTGCTTCACCAGCATAGTGACCAGGGAGGTCATGACAACCGTAGACATGAACTTCGGCAGATAAGTCATCACCTGCAGGGTGCTGCGCGCCCAGTTGGAACGGATTTCATTGAAGAACAGGGCCAGGATGATCGGCATCGGGAATCCGAAGCAGAGCCCGTAGAAGCTCAGCAGGAAGGTATTCCGCATGGCCCGCCAGAAATCCAGGCTCAGGCTGTCCCCGCCCACCAGCAGGCGTTTGAAATAGCTGAAGCCGGAGAAAAGCTGCTCGTTCACCGGCAGGATGCCGTCCGGCACCTTAAAGCTCCCCAGCAGCTCGTACATGGGAAAATACCGCCAGAACAGGAACACCAGCAGCATCGGCACCAGCATGACATACAGCCGCCAGTCCTTCAGAATGGTGCGGCCCACGTTCAGCCAGTAATGCTTTTCCACGTCATCCCGGACTGCCTGTTCCGGATCCTCCCGATATTTGCCGGTCTCCTGATCCAGAACCAGATAATCCGCCGCATTGCGTTTCACCGGTATCCCTCCTTCTCTCTCTCCGGATCGTTGATCCTCGCCAGGTAATGGGTTTGCTCTTCCAGAACCCCGTCCAGCCTGGCTGTGATCCAGAGAATCACGAGTGTAAAAATATATGTTATGGAATCCGTTGTGATAAACAGGGGAAGCCCTTCCGCCGGTGTTCCGGTGATCAGCGCCGCCAGTGCCCGACCCAGCTGCATGAAAAGCACCGTCAGCACCGCGAACAGGAAATTCACCAGCACATTTTCATGAAGCTTTTGCCATCCCCATTTTTTCAGGAGAGGCCAAACAGCCAGTACCACCAGGTTTCCTGCGCCGTAAACCAGGAACTGAAGGCCGTTGCCCTTCAGGCCCAGCACGGTGACGATACCTCCCAGCGCCGCGTGGATTCCGCACCAGGGGCCCCACCGGACCATGACAATGGCCGTGATCGCCGGCACCACGGAAACCGTCCAGGCTTCCTTCGGAAACCATCCCGTTGCGGCCCGGATGATGACCGTTTCGAACACCATCAGCATCAGCGCGAAAAGGGAACAGTCTATCGCGCGGTATTGGCCCAATGACCTGCTTCCCTGCACACGCTCACTCCTGTCTGTCCGGATGAATTTGTAAAATGGTCTGTCTCATTATATCCGAATTTGTACATCTCCGTAAAGACCATTTTAGCAAATTTTGGTGTTTCTATTTCTTTGTTCAGGGCTGTTTCCCGATATAGGCCAGGATACCGCCGTCAACATACAGCACGTGGCCGTTCACAAAATTGCTGGCATCGGAAGCCAGGAACACCGCCGGTCCCTGCAGGTCTTCCGGAGTTCCCCACCGGGCCGCGGGTGTCTTGGCGATAATGAACTGGTCGAACGGATGGCGGCTGCCGTCCGGCTGGCGCTCCCGCAGCGGCGCGGTCTGGGGTGTGGCGATGTAGCCCGGCCCGATACCGTTGCACTGGATGTTGTGCTCGCCATACTCGGAGCAGATATTCCGGGTCAGCATCTTCAGGCCGCCCTTGGCTGCTGCGTAGGCGGAAACCGTCTCCCGGCCCAGCTCGCTCATCATGCTGCAGATGTTGATAATCTTCCCGTGGCCCTTCCGGATCATGGAAGGAATTACCGCCTTGGCGCAGATAAAGGGAGCGTTCAGGTCCACGTCGATGACCTTGCGGAACTCCGCAGCGCTCATCTCGATCATGGGAATCCGGCGAATAATTCCGGCATTGTTCACCAGGATATCAATCGTACCGATTTCTTCTTCAATCTTCTTTACCAGTTCCTGCACCGCTTCCTCATTGGTGACGTCGCAGACATAGCCCTTTGCGTCGATTCCCTTCTCCGCGTAGGCCTTCAGGCCCTTGTCCACCAGTTCCTGGTTGATATCGTTGAAAATAATCCGCGCTCCCGCCGCAGCGTAGGCTTCCGCAATGGCGAACCCGATGCCGTAGCTGGCTCCCGTGATCCAGGCGTTTTTCCCTTTCAGGCTGAATGCATTCATGTCCATGTCCGTTTCCTCCTGTTTTTTTCTCATGGCTTTCCGGTTGTGCTGAATCTGCCCGGTTTTACCGCAGGGCAGTGGTCGGGATGTTGTCCATATCATCAAAGGCCTGGTTTTCTCCGCCCATGGCCCAGATGAACGTATAGTTGCTGGTTCCGGCGCCGGCGTGAATGCTCCAGCTCGGAGAGATCACAGCCTGTTCGTTCTGCATGACAATATGCCGGGTTTCCTGCCCTTCGCCCATCATATGGAATACGACGTTGTCCTGCGGAACTTCAAAATAGAAATACACTTCCATCCGGCGCTCATGGGTATGTGCCGGCATGGTGTTCCACACGCTTCCGCTTTCCAGTACCGTCATGCCCATGCTCAGCTGGCAGGTCTTCAGCACGGAGGGATGAATGAACTGGTTGATTACCCGCTTGTTGCTGGTGGCCGCGTCGCCGCAGGGCTTCTTTGCCGCGTCTGCGATCCGGATCAGTTTGTTCTCATAGCTGCAGTGTGCCGGTGCGGAAACAATGTAGAACTTCGCGGGGTTCGCCGCGTCTGCGCTTTCAAAATAAACTTCCTTCGCGCCCCTGGTCAGGTACAGGCAGTCCTTGTATCCCAGCTCATACACATTCCCGTCCGCGGTCACCTTTCCGGCGCCGCCC
>JAEEGL014294525.1_pt1 | contig 10900 bp, 8 predicted proteins | sample 9134231 | NCBI WGS metagenome assembly JAEEGL01 (sample SAMN16246548, study PRJNA631951) | gut metagenome | biome: gut microbiome; feature: rumen; material: fiber-attached | host: Bos | place: Iran: Karaj | collected 2018-10
GATTTTCAGGATGAAGAAGGTAACGAGATGACAGAGGAAGATAAAACGGAAGTTATCTCCTTTGTAAACAAAGAGATATGGGGGTACGGGCTTATTGATGAGCTTATCCATGACAAGACGATCTCTGACATCAAGATCCATGATGAAAACCATATCAGGATCAAGCGTGAAGGAAAAAGAGAAAGTACTGATATCCATTTCCCGTCAAAGGCAGTATATGAAAGCTTTGTAACAAGGCTTTTGGAGAGAAACAAGGTAAACCTTGGAACGGCAAATGCGATCCAGACCTTCACGGATGCAGATCAGGAGGACTTTATCTTAAGGCTTGCGGTCATAAGCGGACTTCTCATTGTAGGTGGAAGCCCCTGCGTGGTCATAAGAAAGATCCCAAAAGATAAGTTTTCCTTAAAAGAGCTTGATCAGATGGGAATGTTTTCTGACAGGGTAGTAAGGAGTATGGATGAAGAAGAGATCAGGGACTTTTATATCTCAGAAGAAAAGAGCGAGTTTGATATTCTCTTACACCGCATGATAAGTGGCAAGGGAATCCTTTTTACAGGGAAGGGCGCATCTGGAAAGACAACGCTTATGAATGCCTGCCTTGAAAAGATCCCTGATACAGATTCTGTAATGATCTGTCAGGAAAATGCAGAGCTTTTTGATCTTCATCATCCGGACCTTATAGCAGCTCATGTCATGGTAAACGGCGGAGATAGTAAGGTCAGCTATAACCTTGGAGACCTTACAAGGGTAGCGCTTTTAGTAGACCTTGACAGGGTAATCGTAGGTGAAGTAAAGGAAGGATCAGAAGCTGCGGGACTTTCAAAGGCAAGTATGACAGGACATAAGTGCTGGACGAGCGTACACGGAGAGAGCTGTGAGATGGCAGTTGAGAAGATGGCAGATTATATCTCCCAGGCTACAGGCTATGGGAACCGCGAAGCCTTAAAGCAGCTCCTTGGATTTGAGTACGTGGTACACCTTAGAAATTTCAGGGTTGATGAGATTGTAAGGATTACCGGCTTTGACCATGAGAAGGGAAAGCTTGTTTTACAAAAGGTCTATCCCTTTGAAAAGGAGGCAGTATGAAAAAGATATTAGCGGCGCTTTTTATTTCGGCTTTATCAGTATCCTTAACAGGCTGCGGACTTTTTGAGACATTTCAGGGTCAGACAGATGATAAGCCAAATGCTTATTCTAATGTCTACGAGCTTTCATCCGGCATGGCATATGTCTGGGATCACAAGGGAGAGACAGATATCAGAAAGGACCTTTCTCAGGACAGGGTAGGTGATGCAGTATTTTTCGCCTGCCCCAAGGGAGACATCAACTTTAAAGGGGATGAGCTTTCTGACATCGACCAGTATCCAAGAAGCATATGGATTCCGTCAGACATTGATGACCAGATTCCGACAGTCACAAGCGAAAATGCCCTTATCTATATCTCTGATACGACAGTACCAAAAGAGATCATCTTTGAGAGGTTTGCAGATTATGGGTATTCAATTGGTGTATCAAACATGGAACCTGACGGCGGCGGTCATTACTATATCGTCTATGCAGAAACAGATGAGGATGATTACAAATACTACGTGGATATGAAGTCTGATGCAGCGGAAGTAACACAGTTTGACACGATATCAAGACTTTATCTTGATAAGGTCGGAGGTATGGAAGTTAAAGAAGAAAGCGTATCAGATGGCGGAACTGTTTTGGGACTTGAAAAGGATAAGTACTATATCTGTGAGTTTTACACAGGAACCTTTTATCAGGATTTTAAGCTAAAAGCCGGTATTCATAGCTTTGGTAAGTTAGAGCGGTTTGTCTGTCATGACTATGAGTTCTTACATGCCAACTGTATAAAGATTGAAATCCCTGAGTGGTTTAAGTCAGGGTACTACTTTGTACAGGGCGTAGGGCTTTTTAGATACGTATCGGATGAAGACTTAAAAGTATATAACGGTCTTGCCTATGACGAAAGCATCGACTGGAATGATCCCATTAAGCAGTATGACGAGTACGGGGTATGCATCTTTGATCCAAGCCTTGATATAGGAACTAAAGATATCGAAAGCATTTCAGATCCGGGTCTTGATGAATCCGAGATTGTTATTGGGGCAAGTCCTGAAGAGGAAGAGACAGAAGAAGGGAGTGAGATAGATGAATCCGATGAGAGTAATCCTTTGGATAGTGATAGTAATTAATATCTTTGCAGTCAGCATCATTATCCATAAGGAATTTATGAAGCGAAGTATCTTTCAGGAGATCTATGGAAAGTATAAGGGAAATCTTGAAAAGAAGATAAAGGAAGAGAACTGGTTTGTCTCAAAGTACGGCGTGATAGAAAACAGAAGCTTTCTTTATAAGATAGACAGGCTGATTACCATGAGCGGACTTAAGGGCACGTTCCCGCACCTTTCGGGAGAGGTTTTTATAGCGATTCTGGTTTTAAGCCTGATTGTAACAGCTATATCAGTCACAAACATTGCAGGCAATGTGTTTCTGGGGCTTTTTGTTGCACTTGCGGTAGTAACGGCAGAGTTTCTTGTTGTGATCTTCTTATCCGGCAGAACCTATAACCGCATCGAAGAAGATACGAGCCTTTTTATCTCAATCTTAAGTAACCATGCGAAGGGAAGCTCAGATATCGTAACCATAATGACAAGAACGCTTCCTTCTATGGACGGGCCCATAAGAGATCTTATTAGTAAGTTCCTCTTGGATGCAGAAAAGACCGGAAACATTGACCTTGCCTTTGATGTCATGAAGGAATCCGTTGATAACAGGACATTTCAGACAATCATTGTAAACCTGAAAAACTGCATGCATTATCAGGCAAATTATGAAGAGGTGCTGCAGCAGATGATGAACCAGGTAGCAGAAGCTATGAGCGCAAGGGAAGAGAGAAAGAATATCCTCTTTTCCATGAAGATCACCCTTGTATCCATATCCATCATGAGTGTCATTATAGTGGCACTTATCGGAAAAGGTATCGGCGTGGATGTAAAGGCAATCCTTACAGGGAACATGATAGGTCAGTTTATTTTATTTATCACAGGTCTTTTGTATCTGTTTGTAACGACAAAGCTCTTCGGAGTAGACAAGTAAGGAGGGAAGAGATGATAGTAGGACTTTTATTATTTTTGATCTTTGCACTGATCTTTACCATGATCCAGTCCCTTCTTTTAAGAAGAGAGGGAAGTGATTCAAAGACCTACGCAAAAGAGCAGCTTGAAAACTTAAAGAAGGGCAGGCACTTTCAGGAGTTTGTCCTAAGGAAGCAGATAAAGCTTAAGAAGTACGGAGCAGATATCTTTGTTCGTGATGGGATTCTGGTTTCCCAGTGGTACCTGTATAAAGCCTTGTTTGCATCTGTATCGGGCGTGATCACATATGTACTTGCGGTTAAGGTCTTTCATGCAGGGGCTGGGTTTCTTATCGCAGCAGCGGTAACAGCCATTGCCTGGTTTTTCCTTGATATATACCTGTCTATGGAAAACAAGCAGTCTAATGACGCCATGATGCCGGATATCTGTGAGATGTCAAGGTCCGTTTTATATGGTAAGCGCGGCGGTCAGTACATCATTGATGCCATCAAGGATGCCTGCATAGTTGTTGAAAACAAGCGCCTTAAGATGGGCATGATAAAGCTTCGAAGTAACCTCGATGCAGGAAGAAGCCTGGAAGAATCCTTAAATGAGTTTGAGATGAGCTTTACAACACCTGAGATAGCAAGCTTTTGCACAGTCATAAAGAGTTTGCAGACAACAGGTCATGTGGAGGAAGCGCTTAAGACTTTGGAGAATAACATCGAGCGTGGACAGGCAGGTGTAAATAAAAGAAAGTGCATTGTCCTTGAAAACAAGACGATGGTGTATGTGCTTCTAATAGCATTTGATCTTCTGATCATGATTTTATACTGCATCATAATGAAGCTTTTGGATATGCAGATCGCATTTTAGGAAGGGAGGCTCTATGAGAAAGCTTTTATTTAAGAAGAAAAAGGCATCAGTCATAGAAAACGTGCTTGTGAGTCTTATCAGTATCGTCATGGTCTGTGCATTCCTTGTGATCGTATTTGGAGCCTTTTCTTCTATTAATGATAAGTGGTCTATGAGACAGGCAGCAAGGGAGACCCTTCTTATCATGGAAACGGAAGGATATCTTAAACCAGAGGATCAGCAGGCACTTATAAATGAACTTTCAGGGTACGGGCTTTATAACATAAGCCTTGCCGGGACCACAACTACGGAAGTGGATTACGGGGATAGGATCTATCTTCAGATCACAGGAACCTATGATGACAATATCCTTGCATTTGCAGGCGGTATATCAAAGGTGGCAAAACACCCAACGACTATAACGATCCACCGTCAGACAACGGCAAAGCAGTAAGGAGGGCGTATGAAAAAGAAGAAAGCGACCGGAGCTATCGGATATGTGATGCTTTTTACTATGGCGATCATCATGGTCATCATAACGCTCTTTATGCTGGCAAGTGCTAAATTGCAGACTATCCAGCATGATGTGGATGATGCACTGGCAGACTCAGTTCTTGCTAGCTTAGTTGCGGATGATATCTACTATTTTGAGACCTGGGAAGGAAGCGGGACGGCAGTTGTAAGGTTTAGAGACCTTGATGAAAGCTATAGGCTTTACCGTGACTGCATGAAGGATGCTATTGAGGCAGAAAACGACTTTTATGGAAATATCCGTTATCCCACATTTATCTGCTATGAAGTGGAGGACGGAGAAGTAACGATTACAACCTTTAATGAGTCGGGAGGCAGGAGTCAGACGGTAGGGACTCTTGGAGATGTTAAGACTCCAACAGGTGAAACTGTAAAAGAAACAAGTGCCTACGGGAAAGTCACGTTTGACCTTACAAGCCTTATCGGAGGCGATCCCATAGGAAAGAGCAGAGATCTATATTGCACACTGGAAATCAATAACGAAGATAGTTACGAGGAGGTAAAGTAATGTTTGAGAAAAAGGTTAATACAAAAGAAGCCCCTAAGCAGGCAAAGAAAGAAGTAAAAAAGGATAAGAAATCCGGTAAGAGTACCAGCATTCTTAAGATTGTACTCATTCCGCTTCTTATTACAGCGGTGCTTGTAGCAGCCATATATCTTGTGATGGATAAGATGACAGAGCGTGAGACTCTTCTTAAGAACATAGTCGTAGCATCGCAGGACATAAGAGTAAATGCCTATATCACACCGGATGAAGTAGATCAGTATTTTGAAGTTATCCAGGTGGACGGCACGGCAGTATCGGAAAGCGCCTATACATCCCTTAAGGACTTGCAGGCAAAAGGGTTTTATACCAATATCCCCATTGGAAGCGGTCAGATCCTTTATTCCGGGAATATCAAGCCCACGGATGCAAGACTTGATAAGTATAAGTCGGGCTATGAGATCACAAGTATCGCAGTATCAAACTTCGATAAGGGCGTAAACGGAAAACTAAGGGAAGGCGCGATCATTGATGTCTATGCGGTAGACCCTGCTACAGATGAGCTTACCCTTTATGTTGAGGATGTATATGTTGCAGCAGCCTTCGATTCTTCTGGCACAGAGCTTACCACAGAGGAAGGCGTAGCCCAGAGCTTTACAGTCTATGTAAAGGCAGCTGAAATCGAGAACATGAACCGTGCGATCAACTACGGTGAGATCCACATTTATCAGAAATAACCTATGCGAAAGGGCTCCGGAAACGGGGCTCTTTTAATGTAAAAAACAATAGCGTTTGTTATAATAAAGAACAGGGAATATGTCGATATAAATAGATTAGGGTATTCTTTTTAGAAAATGTAACAGGCGGGTTTAAACATGGAAGCAAAGACTGATAATTTTTTGGACTTTACGACCTTTTTCGGTGTGTTAAAGGAAAGTACTACACTGAAAAATGAAGATCTTTTTTTTGAATTGACAAAATATCTATATGATGACGCTGACATAAAAAAGAAGTCCATGAAAGATGAGACTTCGGACATTTTAAGAAAAAAGAAAGCATTTCCGGGCAAAGTCAGGGAGTTAGCATCATTAGATCAGGTGGACGATGTATGCGATTCATATAAGGATTATTTAATTAATCAGATAAATAATCCTAATACACTGGCTTCAAAATTATTATATTTAGTCGAGTGCGAGGAGTATTTTTTTGAGAAGGCCGATTATGAATTATTAAAGACAAAGAAAGACCCCTGCTACATCATTGCTTATATACTTATTAAGACAGTTACTACATCAGACAAGAGTAAGGAGTTAAAGCATTCTGAGGATTATAATCCCTTCAAGAATTATCACGAAGCTATACCGACCAAGCGAAATGATGCATCTAAAGTTGAATCGGACTTACGAGAAACAGGGATTTATCTTGAAACCAAGTATGGTTCTGTAGCCATCACGAAAATGCTTTTGTCTAATGGAAGAACTGTTAGCTTGCATAGGGATGATGAATTGTTTGGCGAGAGCTTTTCTATAGTTTCTGACTCGGAAGGAAATACCCAGCCACTTCAGGATTATATGTCTTCTAGTGATAATTTATTAGTAATTGGGGAAGGCGGAATAGGTAAGACTACCGCTTTGTTTAACTATGTAAAAAAATGCAATGCTAACAAGCAACAGGAAGTAATTCCTTTATATGTCCGGTTGTCAGATTGTTCTACAAATACGGATCATGAGCATATGATATTGAACTCTTTGATGAACAGTATCGGATATGCAGTTAATGGAAAGACAACAGAAAGCTTTAAAGATATTATTGATGAGTTTTCTGCTGAACCTGAAGACGGAAAACCAAAGTATTCATTGTTGTTGGATGGTTTTAATGAAATCACATCTATGGATATGGGAGAGGTACGGTTTTCCATTGCCAAAGAGATTAATACGTTACTTGAATATAGTAATGTCAGAGTTGTATTAACAACTCGAGAGAGTGATTTATATGGTATCAGAATGTCAGACTTTGTTTCTGTAAAAGCAACAGGAATCAAAAAGTCTGATGTTGAGGAGTTTTTAAGAAATACACTTTCAAGAGATGATCTGGATGCGATTCTGGCGAATGCCGAATTGTTGAAATATCTTCAGATCCCACTGTTTTTGAAAATGTTTACTTATTCTGAGGACAAGTGTGGATACATACCAAAGACAAGGGGAGAGATCCTCTTCCAGTACTACAACGGAATCAACAATCTGTATACTGAAAAGAAAAACAGAAACGAGAAAAATGACCGTAAAACCAGCTTGATAGCCGGAATGTTATTGGATTTTATTCTGCCTCAGGTCGGATATTATATGGCGGCAAATGAGCTGTTTCATATAGACATAGATTATTTTGAAGCAGTAATAAAAGATACAGAAGAATATATGGAAGGATTAATCCAGAAAAACCCAGTGCTAAAGGAACAGTATAATACACGTGTTCTTGGTGCTAGAAGGGTACTTTCTGTATATAAAGAGCTGAATGTTGATGACATGCTGCTATTTTTGATAGATGGCTTGGGCGTGCTTTATAAAGATGCAGAAGAGAGAATATATTTTTGCCATCAGTATGTACGCGACTATTTTGCCGCATTATACTGCGTAAACGGTATTACAGATTTGGCATTATCTGATGGAAGAGCTCATTTACAAGCGAATAATATGGTTTACTGGGGCTTTTCAAGATGGTCAGAGGATAGAATACAGCTTATCTGCGAGATTATGAGTGTATTTCCTGGAATAGAAACAGGAATTCTTATCAGACAAGTGTTTGATAGGCTGCGAGCAGCTGCGTTTGGTGGAATGGATTATGCATTTTCATTATCTAATTTGGTGAGTACGCTATCATATTATGAGCATGGAGATTTATCAAGTTATGACCTTTCGAGATTAGATCTTAGAGAGTGCAGATTGAATGAAAAGAACTTCAGCAATCCATACACTAACCAAAAGACATCTTTTGCAGGATCTATTATAAGTGAGACAACATTTGCTTCAGAAGCGCATGGTTATCCTGTAAAAGCATGGACAGTATCTGATGAAGAACACTATGTTGTTAGTTTGGCTACCAACATGGAACTGAAGATTTGGAATATTGCAAATCAGGAATGTATATATACTCACAAAATATCTGATGGGCCATACTATGATGAGGTTAAAAGAATTAAGTATATTGAATCCTTAAGCACATTGCTCATTATGGATGTTGAGCCGGTTGATGATTTTACCGTCGCATGGTCATATAATACGCGGACGAATAAATATCATTCATACTACACGATGGATCCTGAGAAGGAGAAGATTCTTTTTTTTGATTATGATTATTTTCAAGAAAAATTATTTATTATTTCGGACAAGTCGATAAGCTACATGTACCGGATGGGTGAAGAAATGCCAAGGGATGCCTTTCCCATAAATCCATTATTTACGAGTCGCTTAAAACAACGGTTCATGTCTACAGAGACGTTGGAGAAGTTCCATCATTTGGCAACATGGGAGATACATCTTTTAGATGATGGCAAGATTCTTTATGTAGAAGGGGATGTATTCCCTCCGTATTTCCATTCGATTGCAAATGAATTATTTAAGGGGCCGGATTATGCACGTAAGGAGGTTTCTGTAGAGGAGATAAAAGAAGCCACTGACTATCAAATTGTAGGGGAACGTCATATCAATCTATTTTTATATGATAGATTCTCTATGGATTTTCAGCCGATGCAGCTTGATTGCACACCTGATGAGATAACGTCGCTGGTACTTAATGCGGACAAAGACGAGGATGTGGTTCGTGATAGGATTACCGTTTCAAAGGATCGACGGAAGATAGCTCTTCACAATATGAACGACTTGTTTGTATATGACATATCAGATGGGGACTATTTATTTAAGACTGTAGACAGGATCCCTTATGGATTAAACTGGGATATTAGATATTGTAATAGCTCTAAGGTATTAACCCTATATAATCATTCTCAAGTAATGCAATATAGCATGGAAAAGAAAGAGAAACTATGGGAAACAGGTATAGGAAGCGCTACATTTCCGGACAAGATTACATGCACTCAGAATTATAGATTGTACAAAGTGAGGGACGGATTCTGTTCATTTAGGGTTACTAATCTATATTCCTCCAAGACAAATAATATGTGCTTGAATGATAACAGAATGCTGACATTAGCGTTTATATCTCATAACGGGGAGTTATGCCTACTTTACAGTAATGGTACGCTGATTAGCCTGGATAAGGACGAGCTCACGTATATTTCAAGCTATAATATATGCCCTGGAAGACATATTCTTTCATGTGTTTATTCAGAATATAGAGATACTATTTGTGCTGTTACGAGTCCACATCATTCAAATCTACTTGCTGATGAAACGAGAATTCTTCTTTTTGATGTTGGAACTGCTAAGAGAGTTCTTCTTCCAGAAGTATTAGGATCTAAAGTTATTTTGAGCTTAGTTCAAAATGAAGACTACGTTGTCGCTTTTACAGATTTAGAAACGATTGCAATCTCTACGGAATCGCTTTCTGTAATTGATAAAAAGGAGTTGGATAGTGATCATAGATATGAGACACCGGTTGACGTCATAGTTGAAAAAGAATCATTTTATCCTGTGTTTTATGGCAAGGAAACTTCAAGGAACGGATATATGCTTCGGATGGCTATTGAAAATGGCCAAATACAGGAATATGATTGCATTTATTTACCCAGCATAAAAATTGATGAAATAGATTCTCCTATATTGATAAGACAGCCAAGAGCTTCAAGTCTTTGCAGGATAAGAGCACTTGATAAATCCGAAATAATCTTGTCTTATATTAATAGTGAAGGGAAGACGATTGAAAAAACTATAGAGGAATGGACTCCAGTATACCTTGGGGCAAGTGGTAATTTTGTTGCTGAACATGATGATGAATTGTTGAAAGTACGGGATAATGATTATCACTTGCTTGGAATGGCGGGTACATCCGATAAGTTTATTGCAGTACAAGAGGATAAGTCGTTCCTCTACGATGCAAGTAAAAACACATTTAGGGAGATCGGTATAGGGAAAAATGCAGCGATTTTGATTGAAAAAAGTGGAAAGAACATATACTTGTTGGATTCAGAATCGGAGAAAATTTACAAATATGATGTTGAGGAGGGATGCTCTCCAACGGCAAGTTGTTACTTACACCCTAATATTTTAGTAAACGGTTGTGACTTTACAAATTTAAGGGGCTATGTAGGCGCAATACCCCGATATATGATGAAAAACATACAGAAATAAGGAATAAGCAGGTAATTGTTAAGCCGGTCTATTCAAAGCTTTGCTTTGGATAGGCTGGTTTTTTTCCGCCTATTTTCCGACAGGCTTCCGAAAGATTTTTTGATTGGTGGCTTATGATGTCAATATGAGCAACAGTACTGGAGCAAAGGAAACATTTTAAAAGCAGAAAATAATCTCTTGGAGGAGTATCTCATGATCAAAGCAAATGACATGTATTGGGCTATGTGTCCCAAGTGTGGCGGGAAAATGTTGAAGATACAGTGCGGACTTGTTGAGACAATATGCACAAACCCTGTATGTAAAGCAAAATGGCGGATTACGGTGGAAGGGGAGAGCTTCAAGTACGAGCTTCTTGAAGACATGCAAGCAAAAAATTCGGCATAATATATAAATCGAAAGTATGTTCGAAAACCGTATTGAAGCCAGTAGCATTTTGATGTATATTATTAGCAGAACGTGTGTTCTATGTTTGGTCAGCAGGAGCGGTTAGCAGATAGTGCGGTTCCACATGGTTTTGTGCTATCCCACCCTCGAAAGAGGAGTACAGAACAGATGCTGCTAATATTCATTGACGGATTTGTTTCCCTTTGCCGTCCATGTCATTGAAAAATAATGATGATGGAGAGGTGAGAAGTTAATGA
>JAEEGL014691182.1_pt1 | contig 10900 bp, 5 predicted proteins | sample 9134231 | NCBI WGS metagenome assembly JAEEGL01 (sample SAMN16246548, study PRJNA631951) | gut metagenome | biome: gut microbiome; feature: rumen; material: fiber-attached | host: Bos | place: Iran: Karaj | collected 2018-10
GATTACTCCTTCCCTTCCGGTCACACAGGCGCTGCTTTTGCCGTCGCAGGCGCAATGCTCGTAGTTGCATTATTCGGCCTTCCCATGATCGAAAAGACCGGCGAGTTCAAACGCGAAGATCCTTCTCTCACCTTCAAGCTAATTTCTGTGATCCTCATCATGTACGCCACGCTCCTCGCATTCTCCAGAATGTACGTCGGCGTCCACTACCCCACAGACGTTCTCTGCGGCCTCTTACTCGGCCTTGGGACAAGCGCTGTTGCCTACCTGATATACCAGGTGGCAATAAAGAAGATCCACGAAAGAAAAGCTGCTGTATAAAAAATGTTGAAAGCGCTGCCAAACGACAGCGCTTTTTGATTGCAAACGATTGCTTTTAAGAATTATTAATCAGTTATCGAGCTCAGTCTCATCGCAAGAACCGGTTATTATGTCCTCTTCTTCAAAGGCGATCACTTCAAATTCGATCTCTTCGTAGTTTTCCTTCATTTTTATGTCCTCCTTTTTACTTATTCAAGAAATACTGTTCTGCAGATTTTCCGTATTTATACATAGCTATAACTGCTGCTTTCAGATTCTCATCAGTAGATTTCTGCAAACGGTTGTATACATAGGTTTCGATACTGTATTTACAGACATCTCCTATCAAAGTGTCACCGTCATATATCTTTGCCGTAACAACGCATGACATATCTTTTGCACCGATACTATCAATGCTCGCAGAATAAGCTTTATACTTTGATTCGTACACAAAATCAGAGGCCTTAACAACCTTGGTATACTCTTTACCGTCAATCGAAGTATAAGAAAGAACCAACTTTACACTATCTGCGGGTTTACCATTGTCAAATGTCATATAGTACTTTATCTCAACATTATTTCCTAAGATGAGACTCTTTCCATAGAAGTGTGCAGTATTTCCTTCCACACTAATAAGAAGCTCATTAGGGACAGGCTGAGGCATTTCTGAACCATATGCCCTCTGGGCGCTTGTCAATTTAGCATTTACAAGATTCGATGTGTTGTACTTCAGATAGGTCTGCGAAGCAGCACCATAGTCCAACATGTCAACAAGAAGCGTCTTGAGCCTTTCATCGCTTGATTTATTCAAACGGTTATAAGCATACTCGGCAACGCTATATATATCTACCGTAGTTGAGTACTGTACACCGTCACGCTTCATATAAAGCGTAGCTCTTAACTCACTGCCAATCTCCTTTGCAGCAATGCCATAGTATCCGAAACAGAGATAATCAACGCCATCTACTGTCGCTTCAGAATAATTGCTTAATGTTGTTTCTGTCCAGGAAAAAGATGAGCCTGCGCCGTCAAATACCTGCTTCTTTATAACGAGGCGGAATTCATCGAAACCGTCAACTTCATCCTTCGGAATATAATAGTTAATTCCCAGATTATTGTTCAGCACGCAGCTGTGGCTGAACTTAACGATCAGTTCGCCTTCTCCCAGAGGTACCCACTTGATCGTTCCGCCGTAATCCTGACGCACAGATTCAGTCCATGTGGAATCAGTTGCCGGATAGTATGCGTAAGTGCTTACGTTTTCGAAAGCACGGTTTGTACTGATCAATGGAGCGTTTCCTGTAAAAATAACCGTCTTAAGAGAAGTACACTTTGAAAAACCCTTGTTGCCTATATAGGTAACTGTTGAAGGTATCACTATTTCTTTCAAGCTGCTGCAATTACTGAAAGCGTTGGTATTTATAGTTTTAAGGCCTTCATTAAGCTCAACTTTCTCAAGTCCTGTACAGCCATCAAATGCATAGTTGTCTATAATCGTAACATTAGAAGGTATAGTTATTTCAGTAAGTGCCACGCATTCTCTGAAAGCTTCCTTTCCGATTTTGGTTACACTTTCCGGAATAGTAACAGTAGTAAGAGCTTTGCAGCGGAAGAATGTATCTTCACTTATTTCCTGCATACCATCAGGAATAACAATACTTTCCAAATTACTACAATTAACAAATGCATGGCCCTGTATCTCAGTAATAGTATCCGGCAGTTTCAACGTCGTAAAACCACAGAAAGCAAATGCAAAATTTTCAATAGAATTTATGCCTTCCGGAAGAATAGCAGATTTCAGATTAGTAAAATTGTAGAAAGCAAAACTTCCTACATTGGTTACACCTTCTTCAATAACTACACTTGTAATATCGTCATTAAATCCATTCCAAGGAGCAATTTGACTACTATCACTTGCGAGATTCGGACTTTCATATGAATTCATCTTTCCGAAACCAAATATACGTAATTCACCGTCCCAGAAAAGTCTCCACATAACATCACTGTACTCAGTGCTGTCATTCTTACTGCAGTCACCTTCAGCGCGTACGCAACGGACTATATTGATCAATGCAGTATTAGACGATCCTTTCGTAACAGCATCCCACTGCTCAGGTGTTCCATAGAAGAATGCTTCACTCAGAGCTGTGCAGCCAGAGAAGACTCCGTAGTCAAGGGTTTCAAGCTTGTCATGGATCTTTATCCTTGACAGTGATGTACAGTCACTGAAAGCAAACATGCCAATCTCTTTGAGCGTTGCCGGCAATTCAATATAATCAAGCGATGAGCAGCCCATAAAAGCATAATTATAAATAGCCGTGACATCACCTGTAAACTCGACAGCTGTCAGATTCTTACATGAACTGAATGCGCTTCCCGGAATTACTGTAACGCCCTTGCCTATCTCAACATATTCCAATGAAGAGCATTGAGCAAATGCACGCAATCCCAATGTAACTACGCTATCGGGAATTACCACAGATTTCAATGAACTGCATCCCATAAATGCCGTTTCATCAATAACAGTAACCTTATCAGGGATAGTTACCTCTGACAAAGCATAACAATAGTAGAAAGCACTTTCACCGATGGTCGTCAAAGCTGATGACAGATTGATGCTGCTAAGTCTCGAGCATCTGTAAAAAGCATTCTTTCCTATGGTCTTCACAGTTGAAGGCATAGTAACGCTCTCTATCTTCGAACAACTGTAGAAAGCTCCTTCACCAATGCTTGTACAACCTGAAGCAATCTCGACACCAACTATCTCTTCCGCCCAATTATACCAAGGGAGAGAGAAATTACCGGGATAATCATACATATCTCCTGTTCCGGTAATGTGAAGTATCTTATTCTCATCGATTCTCCAGAACAAGTTATCGCCGCACTGACCATTTGAAGGAATCCATGTAATGTTGCCGCCATAAGAAACCAATTTTGAATCAGTCCACGATTCATCGGGAGTGTAATATGCGTTCGCGGTTATTCCTTGGAACATTTGCACTCCCGGTTTGGGCGCGCTTCCATAAAAAACTATTGTATTAACATTACTGCAATTTGCAAAAGCATGTCCACCAATAGACTCTACTCCCGGCATAATATAAATTGTTTTAATCTCACTTCTTCTGTTATACCAACCAGGACGGTTGCCATCTCCGAAATTGGATTGCATTGCACCGATTCCTGTAATAGTTAACACACCTTCCGAGTCCAATGTCCAAGTAAGGTTCTCTCCACACTTCTGTAAACCTACCCAAGTTATTGTTCCTCCGTAATTCTTAAGTGTGGAAGAATCCCATCCATTCAACCCGATCACATAATATGCCTTCGCAGTATCATTGCTAAAAGCATTCGAACCAATAGTAGGAGCACCACCTACGAACTCAAGTTTTTGGAGGGCCGAGCAATCTGCAAAAGCTCTGGCACCAATATTAGTAACGCTGTCAGGGAACTTAATTCCCCATACAGTTTTGTTATTGCTGAAAGCGCCTTCTCCAATACTTGTTAACCCTTCAGGAAGAACAATCTCATTAATCCTGCAATTCGCAAACGCACAATCTCCAATAGAACCCAATGAAGACGGGAACGTAACTTTCCATAGATTCGGATTTGAAGCAAATGCATTACTGTTGATCTGAACTATACCACTGGGAACAGTTACATTCCTGAGATCATTTTCAGCAAAAGCACCAGTCGGAATTAGCATTAGCTTCGAACTGATCGTTACACTCTGAAGACCTGCTTTATAGAATGAATACTCGCCTATCTGTCTTATGCTTTCCGGAATTACTATCGTCTTAAGCGATTTGCAATCTTTGAAAGCATAATTTCCAATCGTGGTAACATTCGAGCCTATATTAACGGAAGTTATTTCATCTGATAGCCAGTGCCAAGGTGCGGAACCAATAAAGGAATCATCATAATTATACATTGCGCCAGTTCCGCAGATCGTGAGCACACCATTTTCGTATGACCAATTAAGGTTATCACCGCATTTACCTGAAGTATCTACTTTTCTGATTGAAAAATAGTCTGACCATATATAACTTGTACGATAATAAGCTCTGATATAGTATTTGGATGAGGATACAAGTCGGCTGTCAGAATAATCAATTTTAAACTGTCCCCATTGCATAAACAGATTATTTATTGATGCAATATCGTGTTGTCCTCCATTTTCATCAAAATACCCGAGAACAGCATCTGCCATAATCTCATTATCCATATAAAAGTTTGTTGCAAAACTCAGTTCTGCGGTTTCTCCTGGTTTCACAGTAACGTCATTTGGTATATAGTAAATATCCAATGGAACCTGATTAAGCGAGAACCGAGCTGAATCAACATATATATCGTTCGCATAATCATAATATGCTCTGATATACCATTCAGAAGAAGTTACTGTTCTACCCCAAATAGCAAGAACTGAGTTCTTTCGAAGACTTGGATCGTAACTGTTTTCGGCATTCAATTCATAAGCGATATTACGTTGATTACCGTCCCAATAACCGATTTCTATCCTTTCGGGATAAAAATTGGTCTCCCATCCAATATATTGAGGGTCTTTGTTCGGATATACTTCTCTTGGTGCATTTATACGTTCAAACTTTATAGGTTCTTTTTCTATTGTAAATGTTCTGGAATCAGCATAGTCCTCTTTGTTTGAATCAACATATGCCCTAACGATGTAATTAGAAGATGCTATAAGATCCTCATAATATAAATATGTTAAATCATCAACCATAGGATCGTGACCATTTTCAGTTGATAACGTCTTTACAACATGGAATGAATCTCCGGATAAATAACCGATTTCTACAATCTCAGGTTTGAAATATGTTCCCCATTTAATCTCGATTCCATATCGCGGTGAAACCGTTCCGCCAACCGGTTGCTTTTTGAAGGCAACCGCACCCCTATATAGTGTAAATTCTTTTGAATCTACAAATAGTTTATCGTTGTAATATGCTCTGGCAATATATTGATTAGACGTAATGATATCTTTATATGGGATAGTTATGGAAGCGCTTAATGGTACTTCACCACCCAGATAGTCTAAACGGTCTCTGACTGCAACAATATTAAATTTGCCGTTGTAATAAAAGCCAATTTGAACATATTTTGGTTTAAAATTCGTTTCCCAACTTACCGTGACTCTATCATCTGGCGCAGCTATTCCGCCCTGAGGCTGAGTTTCAAAAACTAAAGCTTCTCTTTGAATCGTGAATCGTGAGGAATCTAAATATTGATCCTTCTTTACCGAGTAATAGGCTCTTACGATATAATAAGGAGAATCCTCAAAATCATCATCGTATTTCAGATAAGTTTGAGTTGATTTCGGGATCTTTCCGGCTAAATAATCCAATTCATTAATTTCTTTAACAACGTTAAACACATTTCCAGACCAATAACCAATCTTGATCAATTCAGGATTGAAATTAGTGCTCCATGAAAAGAAATTAAGATCTTTAAGGGGAATTAATGTATTAGCTGGCGATGAAGTGAATGTAAGAGATTCTCTTGAAAGCGTAAAACGATCAGAATCCTCAAAATTCATCTTTGAAGAGTCGTAGTACGCTCGGACCACATAATTAGTGGAGTTTATTACATCATCATATTGCAAATTAACAGTTGGATTCTTTGGAATCACACTCGTAAAAATGGTGTAAAAATCCTCTTTTTCAAATGTCTTAATGACCGTGAAAACACCATTGATCCAAAATCCTATTTCAATTAGCTCGGGGTTAAATGTTGTTTCCCACTCAATATTAATACCGTCATCAATCTTTACAGTCCCACTTTTAGGCTGTTTTATAAAACCTGTGGATCCTTTGGAATCACCGGCTCCTCTTGACTTTGTAGAGGTATTATCTTGTTTATCATCTTTCACTTCTGCAGAAGTAGTCTCAACAACTTCATCTGTTTTTTCATCATTATTGTCAGCAAGAGTCTCTGTTTCCGGATCATCTTTCTTTTCTTCAGGTGCCTTATCTGCAGGCTCTTCCTCCTTGTCATCAGAAGGGTTTTCTGCCTTGTCATCTTTCGCAGTATCTGCCGGAGCTTCTTCCTCAGTCTGAACTGTGTCTGTGGAAGTATCTTCGTTTGTTGACGCAGCAAGTTCTCTTGCAGGTATGAGCGTGAATACCAATACCATTGCAAGTGTCAGGCTCAGTACTTTACACATCTTTGCTTTCATAGGAATACCTCTCTTTATATAGACCCTTTGTTGATCACTCTTTAAGGCGGTCCCTGTCGCTTACGACAAGGCCTAATAATTTGGCATTTGTAGCAAGGTCGAGCCTGCTCTCAAAGCCTGTCTTTTCCATGATGTTCTGGATATGTCTCTTTACCGTGTTGACGGAGATCTGAAGCTTATCGGCGATCTCCTCGTTCGTCATGCCGGAAGTGAGTTCTCTTAATAATTCGAGTTCGCGGTCAGTAAGATCGCTTCTTGTGATCTTTCCGAACTGGACCTTGGGCGCTTCGGAAGGATAAACGGATTCACCGTTCATGGTCCTGTCCATGATCTCCATAAGACCGTGTTCATCGTATTCCTTGTACCAGAAGCTATCGATGCCTGCAGCTTTGGCTTTTTCTTCCCAGCTGGTCTCAGAAGTCGATGTGGTAAGGATTATCTTTATTTCAGGATGACTTTGCTTTATCTGAGTTGCTGCGCTCAAGCCGTCTATGCCTTCCTGCATCATGACGTCCATGATGATAAGGTCAGGCTTGTTCTTTTCGATAAAGCCTAATGATTCCTGTGCGCTTCTTAAGCCGGCGGTCAGTTCATATCCGGATGCAGCACGAACATACATCTCGAAAAAACCGCGCGAGATATTCTGATCATCCACAACAACGACGCGTGTTTTGGAAGTCTTTTCAGACATTTTAGGTTAACCTTCTTCGTTTTCATTAGGAAACCGGACAAAGCCTCCCGCTTCATCCAATTACACAAATAAATCTTACAAAAATAAAGAAAATTTTAAAATCACCCATTTGTACCATATTACAAACATGTTACAAAAGATTTGTCGTCAAAACTCCATGATAAGCCTGAATGCCCCGTCACTTTCTATTCTCATGCTGCCGCCTTCTTCTTCAACGCTTTTTCTGAGGGACAGCAGGCCGCCGCTCTCGGTGACGGCACCCTTAGGAGGTTTTCCGTTGTTGGTGATAACGATCACTGTTTTCGAGCCCTTGCCGATATCGATATTAACAGTATCGCCTTCTGCATGTTTTACGGTATTTGCAGCGCATTCTGTGACCGCACCTGCAAGGATCTTCCGGATCTTGCTGTTCTTGGGCGCTTCGCCTTCGATCACTACCTTAACGCCGATGCTTCCTGCCATATTGACTGCAAGTGCAAGTTCTTCCTCTTCTCCTCTGTATGGCGTCCCGGATTCACCTAACAGGAACTGATTCATCTGCCTCGTCGCAAGATATACCATCTCCGGATCTGTCGAATCCTTGTGTTCGATATAGTATCTGCCCATAAGAAGGACCTGGCCCAACTGGTTGTGCAGCGCCGCTCTCGCATCGGCTTCTTCCTGCGCTACGAACATATCACCGGAAAGGTCCGTGACAGCCTTCATACGCTTCTGAATGTCTTCCAGATGTTCTTTCTTTGCTTCCAGCTCGTCAATGATCTTGAAGCGTTCCGTAACGTCTGTAGCAGTTATCTGCTCGAGATCATTTCCGTCTGATTCAAGCCTGTCTTTCTCAAAGATCCACACTCTGTCATCAGGAGTCCTCAACAGATATGTACCGCCCTGCTCTTTTCCTTTAGTTTCCACATATTTCCAGAATCGCTTGGCATCAATGAAATTCTCTCCTGTAAAAGCCTTGCAAAGGTCGTTCATCTTAAGATTTGCCAGGCGCACAGAACCGGACAAGTCACTAATGGAAATGCCTTCAGGAAGCAGATTAACGGCATCTATCACAGCATCGCCGGTCAGGTATTCTTTCCTGTATCTGACATTGTCGCGGAAGCAGATGAGCAGCAGCACACCGTTTACCACCTCAACGCCTGCGTAGAAATACCAAGGCAGATCAAACAGCATAGCCTGGAAAGATGAGAAAGGTCTTTCCTCAGCAGGTGAGACATATCTCGAACAATCCATCAGGATAACGAACACAAGGAATGCGAACAGTGTATTTATGAACGCGAAAACGCGTGCACTCAGCTTACGCGAATCCAAAAAGATGCGGATGAGGATAGATATCGAGCCTGCAAGCAGTGTTAAAGATACGCAGCAGATGATATACCAGATAACGGAATCTACTGTCAGATAAAGAGATGTCACTTGCCATCACCCCCTTTATCTTTCACACGGACAGTAAAGAACAGCAATCCGTCGCTTTCCTTGCATTCTACGGGAAGTACCGTTTCCGGCAGTTCTGCTTTGCCCGTTGCTTCCATGACTATCCTTATTCCGTCAGATAATATGGACACGGTCATCCTCTTAAGTACGGAAATATATGCTTCGATGACTGACTCAAAAGTGTCGTATATATCGTGGATATCAGATAGAGGAATATCAGAGTACTCCTCACCTGTTGCAGCAGCCTCTATCCCGCAGCACTTAAGGAATCTGGCAGATTCAGAAAGCGCAAGGAAGAGTTCCCTGTTGCTCTTAGGAAGAGTTGCTTCATCGATAAGTGAAAGATTTGTCTTTCTCTTGGAATAAGCATTATAGACACAGGCAAGACCAATTGCCTGTGCAAACGAATCTGAGCCGGGCTTTATGTTATCGAGCAATTCCTCTATCCGCTTCTGCTTTGGCCTTATGATCGAAGATACATTCTCATAGACCTGATCCTGCGCATCAAGCCTTGCTTTCTGCTCCTTGAGCCTGTTCTCGACTGCAATAAGATCGTTCTCTTCATTCAAGATCTCATTGGCTCTCGCGAGGCGTTTTTGCTCTGCATGAAGCTCATGTTCATTCTCAGTCCAGAATGCATATCCGGCGCGTATCTTCATGCCTGAGAGCCTGGTTTCCGCGTCAATATATACAGGTTCTTTTCTTGCACTTTCAAGGATATCTTTTGACACACTGACCGGCGAAGCGCTCTCATGAACGACATTGATCTTGTTGTCCGTAATGATCAAAGGCACTTTCATTCTCGAGAGAAAGCCCGAATAATTCTCGTTATAAGGAATAAGCCTGTTCCTTATACAGCATTCGGCAATGAGCATCAGGCAGAAGATATTGATCTCGGGCGGGTTATACATCCTTACGAGATTTAATCTTTCGATCACGAGTGAGAAGAACACGCTTAACACGATCCACACGGCAACGATCAGGATGAGTTCAATGACGATCTTCCGTTCTTTTTTCCTCATGACCTTGAATAGTATGAAGAACATGGCAACAAGATTAAGGATGATCCATCCCCATACGATAAAGAAACCCGGACCTTGTGAATACGTGGCGCCGTCCATCCTGAACTCCGCGAAATCCACTTTAGGTCTGTATACCAGAAAGTGAAGATCATTCGTGAGTGCCAGGAGCGTCAGCGCGATTGCCGAAGCAAACAGCGCATATTCGAGCCTTCCGGCAAAACGCCTTTTCCCGAATGAGAGTTCAATACCTGTAATTACGAGCAGCGTCGGCATAAGGAGCAGCGGAATAAAGTACAGATAAGCGGTATATCTTCCGACTATATTTGAACTTATAAGGACACGGTATCTGATGACCCGGATAAGCAGATAAACGAGCATCAGAGCGCCGGACAACAAGAGATTGAAGCGGGATCTTGTCGGAAGCAGGCGGTCTCTTACCGTCTGCATCCAGAAGAGGATCAGACCGAACAGTATCGCAGCATTTAAGCAGAACATAATGCTGCCTATAAACTCACTTTCAGATCTGGTAAAGATATTGCATATTCCGGCAGTCAGGAAAAAAGCGACAAACAGCGTTGTGGTCTTGTGTTTCTTAACAACACTCACTTTTAACAGATTCCTTTCCTGACCTTGCACGATCGGTTATTCTTTTGCGCGCCCCGTCTTTTTCGCGATCTTCTCCTGATACAGGAGCTCGTCCGCATTGTTCAGGATCTCGTAGATATCGATCTTCCCTGATATCTTGAACTTAAAGATGCCGGTGCTCATCTCGATGGGATAAGGCTTTCCGGCCTGCTCATTAAGACGCTTGGTAACAGTATCGATCCTGGCTTTGAGCTTGTCGACATCAATGTCCGCGCCGGTGATCGCGAGGGTTACGAATTCATCGCCTCCGAACCTTCCTATGACATCCGAATCTCTGAAGGATTCGCGCAGTATCTCGGCGCTCGTGCAGAGCGCGAAGTCACCGTTGTCGTGACCATACTTATCGTTGATCTTCTTGAGGTTACCCATGTCCGCGTAACAGATGACGGCGACCTTGTCCTGATTGACCGGATCGTCTAATTTCTTCTCGGAATTTGCGATAAAACCTCTTCTGTTATAAAGGTCCGTAAGCTCGTCTTTCTGCGCGATCTCTTCGAGCTTGGTGTTGTCCCTGATAAATCTTTCCAAAGAGTTCTGCAGCGCCTGCTTGGCCTTATTCTGCTCTTCCATCATGTAAAGGGATCTGAGCGTTACCGATATCTGTGACGCGATCGAAGA
>JAEEGL015743836.1_pt1 | contig 10900 bp, 9 predicted proteins | sample 9134231 | NCBI WGS metagenome assembly JAEEGL01 (sample SAMN16246548, study PRJNA631951) | gut metagenome | biome: gut microbiome; feature: rumen; material: fiber-attached | host: Bos | place: Iran: Karaj | collected 2018-10
TTATGATGAAATCCTTTCAGAGGTTAAAAACTATATTAATGATGATAATATCGTTGAGCTGTTCCCAAGATTTAAATGTGGTAGACATAGTTATGGACCGGTTACAGTGGATAATGGTACTGTAGAAAGCATAGGAAATTTTTGCTCGTTTGCAGCGAATACGGAGGTTGTAGCAAATCATGATGTTTATATATCATCACATGAGTTTTTGTCATTCCCTGGAGATTGGGAGAGCCATCCTGGATATGTTCCTGGGATAGTAGTTAAGCATCCTCGATATATAAAGAAAACAACTATAGGTAATGATGTATGGATCGGGAAAAACTCAACCATCATTGCAGGGTGTAATATTGGGAATGGAGTTATTGTTGGAGCAAATTCTGTAGTAACACATGATGTGCCGGATTATGCAATGGTGGTGGGGAATCCGTGTAAGATAATTAAGTATAGATATAATACAAGACAAATAGAGGCACTTAATAAAATTGCTTGGTGGGACTGGTCAGATGAAAAAATAAAAGAAAACTTGGACACATTTTATTATGATATCGAAAAATTTATATCAATACATGGTGGGAAGGACTGTTATGATGGGCAGATGTAAGATTTGTGACGGAGATGATTTGAGCGTTGAATATGAAGGGATAATTCGTGATGGCGGATTGGGGAAATATACTCAAAAACCAGTAATAATGTATAGATGTAATAGATGTAAAGTTATTTGGCATGAACCTATGGTAGACTTAGATGAATATTATACAAGTGAGGAATATAGGATGTCTTTGGAGGGAACTATAAATGAGACTGATTTTTATAACTTGCATGATAAAGAATCTATAGATAAACTGTTATACACTGGAATGGTATATAGAGACAAAGTTGTTGCTGATATAGGATGTGGATGCGGAGCTTTTATGGATCTTATATCTGGAATATCTAGAGATGTAATAGCTATTGAACCTACTCAAGCATATAGAGATATACTGTTGCGAAAGGGATATAAAACTTACTGTTATGCTAAAGATGCTTTAGAGGAATATAAAGAAAGTGTGGATGTTGTAGTTTCGTTTGATGTTATAGAACATGTGGAATCACCATTGGTTTTTATGAAAGAAGTATACAATTTGCTTAGAGTAGGTGGTAGGGCGTTTATTGGGACACCAACGGAAACACCTGTAATGAGGAAATTACTGGGAGAAATTTATGATATAAAGATATTGTTTTCAACTCAGCATTTATGGATACTAGGAGAAGATAGTTTGATGAGGATATCTGAATCAGCAGGATTTAGCAAAGCCAATACTCAAGTAAGGTTTTTTCAAAGATACGGAATCTCAAATGCACTGGGATGGCTTAAGTATCAAGAGCCAGGAAAGAGTATAGATGATGAGATGGTAAGTAAAGCGATTGATATGGCTTGGCGATGTGGAATAGAAGAGCAGAGATTGTCTGATTATATAGTGCTTTGTATAATTAAATAAAAATTCAAAAGTGTGAATTCAATGATTTTGAGGAAACAAATATGAACATAAAGATGCTTGTTATGGATGTAGATGGTACCTTGACGGATGGGAAACTCTATATTGGTAACCAAGGAGAGATTATGAAGGCTTTTAGCATAAAAGATGGTTACGCAATAGCAGAATTGTTACCTAAAAATGGAATTGAACCTGTAATTATCACTGGAAGAGAATCTGCTATAGTGACAAAAAGGTGCGAAGAACTTGGTATAAAGACTATTGTTCAAAATTGCAAGAATAAAAAAGAAAAACTTGTTGAGATCGCCAAAGAGAAAAAAATGACTATTGTAAACCATAGGATAATGGGGGTGGCATATATTGGTGATGATATACAAGATATTCCGTGCATGGAAATCTCTGATCTAGTTGGTTGTCCATATGACGCTGTACAAAGTGTAAAAGATATTGCAAATTATGTTAGTAAGTATAACGGTGGCTATGGAGCGGTAAGGGATTTTGTCGAATGGTTATTGCGTGAGGTAGATTAAATGGGTGCTGACTTAACAGTTGTGATTCCACTGTATAATCAAGAAAAATATATTCGTGAATGTATTGAGAGTGTATGCAAACAAAAAATATTAGGACTCCAAATTGTAGTTGTTAATGATGGATCCACTGATAAAAGTCTTGAGATTTGTAAAGAAATAGCTGTTTCAGATAGTCGAATACGATTAATCACACAAGAAAATCGGGGACTAGCAGGAGCAAGAATTACAGGTGCTAAAGCGGCTCAAACAAGGTATGTTACTTTTGTGGACGCTGATGATTTTATTTTGAATAATGCATATGATGATGTTGAAAGGTATACTTCAGAAGATTATGATCAGATTTTTTATGAAATATCAAGATACTATAATGATGGAATGGTAAAAAGAGAACATCATATTTTAGAAGATGGTATTTATGATAGAAAGCGTATTATAAGAGAAATATACCCTAAAATGATATGGAATTTTGAAAGAAATACTCCGGGAGTTGAATGTTCGCAATGTGTCAGAATAGTTAAACGTGACATATTATTAAATGCATATGAATGTCTTGGGGGGAAAAGTTATTATTATGGCGAAGATATAGTGATAACTTATCCTATGTTATTGCATACGAACAAGATTGTAGTTATATCAAAGAGTTATTATATGCATAGACAAAGAGATAATAATATTGCTCCAGCGTATATTTCATCTGAAAACTATTTTAATGAGATATCAGAAATGTTTTCTTATCTTCGATGTGCTATGAAGCAAGATAAACGATATGATTTCACAAAGCAAATAGATTACATGTATATGTATTCGGTATGCCTTAAAAAATGGAGTTACAATGATTATGTTTATTATAGAGATTTTCTATTTCCGTTTGATAGAGTACAGAGTAAGAAAAAAGTTATCTTATATGGGGCTGGTTTGGTAGGTAATACATATTATAAACAATTAAAAAAGTTAGATTATTGTGACTCATTATTGTGGGTTGATCGTAATGCCGAGAAGCTACAAAACTGTAAGGTAATGCCTTTATCAGAATTGGATAAAGACATATATCGTATGTTTGATATGGTTGTTGTTGCTATAGAGAATAAAAATGTAGCTAATGAAATAAAAAAATACTTGATAGATAAAGGCTATGATAAAGACAAAATTGTAATATAAGTGTTGAGGTGTTTGATGAAAGTGCTGATATGGGGTGCTGGAGGAACGGCAAAAGAGTTTTATCTAAGAAAAATGATGCACATTCACTATGAGATTGTTGGTGTTATTGATAGCAATGAGAAGTTAAGAGGAACCCATTTTTTTGAATATATCATAGACTCTCCAAATGATATATCAAAATATGAATACGATCTTATAGTTATTTGTTCATTATGCTTTGGAGAAATAATAGAACGTTTGAGAGTTGAATTTAGAATACCAATAGAAAAAATAATAACTTATCAGCAAATAGACAAAGAAATATGTAGAAAAATAATAGAAAAATACAAGAATAATACGGAACCAGATATAGTTGAAACACTTACAGAGTTTAGAAAAGGAATATCAAGTATATTGGGGGCATATAATCCCCCATTTACTATTTTCAATGAGGTGTTAAGAGATGAAGATGGATGGCCATACATTATCTTTCAGGGTAAAAGAATGTATTATCCTTTTGACTATGTCTTTATTCATAAAGATGGTAAGGAAGTAGTACCAGATGTACTATATGAACAAGGAGAGGAATCACCCCATCTTTATCTGCCGAGCGGATATACTATGCCAAACGGCGCAGTTATTGTGGATGCAGGTGTTTGTGAAGGAAATTTTGCGTTAAGGTTTATAGATTATGCTAAACGAATTTATTTGATTGAAGCTGATAATCGCTGGATAGAGACACTGAAAAGAACATTTGATCCATATTCAGATAAAGTAATATTTGTTAATAAATTTCTGTCAGGTAGGGATAATTCTAAAGAAATAACTCTGGATAGTCTTGTGAATGAAAAAATTGATTTTTTAAAAATGGATATAGAAGGGGCTGAAGTGGAAAGTTTGTTAGGGGGGAAAAGAGTACTTTCTTCTAATAATGTTCAGTGTGCAATTTGCAGTTATCATAGACAATATGATGAAAAGTATATACAGTTTATATTGCAAGCATATGGATATGATACTAAAGCGTCAAAGGGTTATATTTTCTTCCCGTATGATGAAAATATGGGTTATACGATGGATTTAAGAAAAGGCGTTATTTATGCTACAAAAAAGAGTGAAAGGTTATAATTTGATGCAAAATACTGTGATATATCGAACTGGAACATATGGAAAAAGAGTTTTGGAATGCCTAAAAATTAAAAAAACTGTTGTAAGTATGTTTCTTGTTACTGCCAAGAATAATGAGAAAAGTGTAGAGGGCATACCAGTATATGATCTTTCGGAAGTTGATATAAAATGTTTTTCAGATGCTGATGTAATTGTAGCTGTAGATGAGCAATATCATGAGGATATAAAAAAGGCTGTAGTTGAAAGATTTGATTTAAAAACACTAGATCATTTTTGCTTTTTTAAGAAAAAAGATATAGACAAATTGTTTAGGGACACACATCCTTTTGATACAAGAAAATTTCTTTGGTCAGTAGAACCGGTTAGTAGATTGTATGGAAATGAACGTGGGACACCGGTAGACAGGTTATATATTGAGCGTTTTTTGAAAATGCAAAGTAACAGAATAAAAAAACGTGAATGTATCCTTGAGGTTGGGGAAGATACTTATTCTAAACGGTTCTTTCCAAATAGTAAACATGACATATTAAATTATTCCGAAGGTATGGATTTAACGAAAGAGGAATCACTTCCGAAAAACAAGTATGATGTTTTTATATGCACACAAGTTTTTCACCAAATATACGATGTAAAAAGTGCCATTAGAGGGGCATATAATGTGTTAAAGCCAGGAGGCATAATGCTTGCTACTGTTTGTGGAAATATTTCAAAATTAGCAAGAAATGATGAATATGAGCATTTTTGGGGTTTTACTAAACTTTCGATTGGGATGCTGATAAAGGAAGTGTTTGGTAATGATGTTGAAATAGAATCATATGGAAATATAGCTATAGCTAATGCGTTTATTCAGGGTATTCCTGTCGAGGAAATGAATTTGAATCTGTTTGATATTAATGATGATGATTTTACTATATGTATTAGCATTGTGGCTAAAAAAAATCTTAGGAGCCTGTAATATGAGGGATTTGAATGCATTAATAGAAGAATGTCTAAAGTTTAGGCATGTGTACGTCTATGGTGATGGAGAAGTTGGTCGTTTAATGCGTGTCTATTTACATGAGCATAGACTGGAGATATCAGGATTCCTTACAACTTATAAACCTAAAAAGAACAGAATAATGGATGTGCCTGTATATGAGTTAGAATCGCTGAATTCTAATTTGACGGATACATTAATACTTATTTGTATGCACAAAAAATATTGGGAGAAAGCAATAGAGTATATTAAAAAATTGGGTTATATAAATTATATAATTATTGATGATACGCTTAGAATAAGTGCTGAAGAAGCGACGTTGTTTGACCATTTGTATGAGGATGTTGAGCAAAAAATTAATGTTCTTTTATTTCATAGAGTAGAGAATCTTGAAACATCATTTTCAATTATTGTAAATGAAAAAAATTTCGAGGACCAGTTAAAATATATTTGCTCGAGATATAAAGTGTTAAGATGTGATGAGGATTGGTCTAATGTTGATAGAAAATCAGTTGCACTTACTTTTGATGATGGTTATATAGACTTTTATACTAAGGCTTATCCTCTTTTAAAAAAATATAATGTACCAGCTACAGTTTTTATTTCTACAGGCGGAATAGATAATAATAAAGAATTTTGGTGGGATGAATTAGAGCATATTCTTAACCAAAATAGGCTTCCAAATACTATTAAGACAAAAAGAAAAGAATTCTATGTTAATAATTTCAAAAATAGATCAGAGTTAATTAATGATGTTAGGGAGGAAATAATAAATAACACATTTTGTATCAGAGATGAGGAAATTGATTCATTGAAAAATCAAGTAAATCCATATTTGAAGAGCAGGCCTAAATATAGAACTATGAATACTAAAGAAATAAGCTGCCTTTCTATGGATCCGTTAATTACCATTGGTGCACATACCGTAAATCATATTCTATGTGATTTTGAAAATTATAATGTACAAAGAGAAGAAATAAAGAATTCTAAAATAATGCTTGAAAATATAATAGATAAAGAAGTTAATTTGTTTGCGTATCCCAATGGAAATATTGGGAAAGATACACGAAGTATTCTGAAGGATTTGGGATTTGTACGATCGTTTACATGTGAACATGCAAGTATCGAGTATGATGAGCATGTTTTTGATATACCAAGATCTGCAGTATTAAATTGGGATTATTCGCAACTAGAACAACGATTTCGTGGTATTTGGCAGACGGGTAAGAATATTTGATGCTTAACGTGAAATAAAGGAATGTGATTATTCATGAATGTGTATTTTTATGGAAGTGGAAATAGATGTAAGATTTTATTGGAATTAATAGAATTATCTGATATTGTTATTTCGGGGATTGTAGATAGTGATGTAGAAAAATCTGGTTCTGAAATTCGTGGTTATGATGTTTTATGGGTTGATCAACTTAAAAACTATACTAATGAATATATATGTGTTACTTTTTTTGGAGAAAATGATTATGAATCGATATGGAATGAACTGTCAGAAAAATATAAAATAAATAATGATAGAATACTATCGTTTCATGATTTATTGATATTAATCTATTCTGATATTTTTAATAAACTGCCTATATCTGTTGATTACAGTAATAGCAGAAAAATAATCATATCTGCAGCATGGGAATTTGGTATAGGAGGAGTGGAAGAGTGGGTAAGGGATACGGTATCAGAATTGTTACAAAAAAGAAAAGACTTATATGTTTTATCCAAGAGAAGCCAATTTGAAAATATTATAGACACGCAAAATCTGATAGATTTTTATATAAAGGATTCATGTTCGTTTAGAGAAAGCAATGTGCAAAATGCCATTAAGTTACTTCTTGATAATATTCCGAGCACAATTATATGTTCAAGAGTCGATGAAGTTCTGCTTGCTGCATATATGTTGTATATGGTTAGTCATAAGTGTATCAGAATAATCGTAGTCGTACACGGATCATGTGATGGATTGATTAGAGATTTTTTTGCATATAATAAGGTAATTGAACGATATCTTTGTGTAAGCCATGCAGCTTTTAATTCTTTGTATGCACTTGGTGTCGAATCAGAGAGAATGGAAATAATAACAACTCCAGTTAAAACATTGGAGACAAATAGAAATATTTGGACATTAGACAGAAACAAAGCTCTTCGTTTGGGATATGCCGGACGATTAGAAATCTTGCATAAAAGATCAGATTTGCTTATTACTTTAATAAATAAACTTGAAGAATTAAAGATCAAATTTATTTTTGAAATTGCAGGTCATGGCAGCTATGCTTCGAATATAGTTGGTTTCATTAGTGAGATGAATCTGTCTAGTAAAGTAAACTATTTAGGTTTACTAGATAGAAAACAAATCTCTGATTTTTGGAAAGATAAAGACATTTCAATTAATGTTTCAGATTCGGAGGGACGTCCTATTTCAAATATTGAAGCTATGTTATGTGGGGCAGTACCTGTTGTTACAAGAACATCGGGAATATTAGATGATGTTGAGAATGGCGTAACAGGTTATGTGGTACCACTTGGAGACATGGATAAAATGGCTGAGGTTATAGCATATTTTGATAAAAATAGAGAAATGTTGAAAATCATAGGCGGAAAGGCACAAGATAGTATGAAAAAGAAAAACGACATTAATGCTTATGTAAATAGATGGAATGAAATTTTGGATGGTAAATAAATTATATGAAAAAATTAAGTATAATTATACCTGTTTATAATACTATAGAGTATCTTGAGAGATGCCTTGATTCTGTTTCTAGCCTTAAGCATGATATTGATATAATTTTAATTGATGATGGCTCTACGGATGGTAGCGGGCAGCTCTGCGACAATTATGCTGATAGAGATAAACGGTTTAAGGTTATTCATATGCAAAACCAAGGACTTGTACTTGCAAGAAAATGCGGAATGGATGTTGTAAAAACAGATTTTTTCACTTTCATTGATTCTGATGATTATATTGATCCGGAAACTTATGATATTATGCTTGATGTAATATTTGAGAAAAATATTCAGAACGCGGATATTGTTTGTACCGGAATGACGGAAGAATATTTAGGAAAATGCTATTCTAAGATTAATGTGTTTAATGAAGGAATATATACTGGGAGTGAATTGACTGATATTCACAGAAATATGTTAAGTAAGGGAGCTTTTTTTAATTTTGGCATTTTACCTAATGCTGTTTGCAAGATATATAAATCTTCTTTTGTTAGACTGAATCCGGTATCTATTAGTTCTAACGTAACAGTTGGAGAAGATGCAGATATGACATATCAATTATTGGTTAAGGCCGGAACTATTCAAATATTAAACCTAGTACCCTATCATTATTGTAGAAGGCAAGATTCTATGATGTGGAAAAAGATATCTACAAAGGCTATTGATAGTCTTGAATTAGATTTGAAAAAAGCTTTTGCTAAATATGATAATGATAAGAGAGAGCTTTTAAATCAGCTTAAGGATTATATCGATTTTGTATCTTTGTTATGTAATCCTAAAAGAGTGTTGAACAATGATACATTTTTTAAATCTAAAACTGATAGGATTGCCTTATATGGTGCAGGCGGTGTAGGAAAAGCTGTACGATTTGGTATGGATAATGAGTTTACCTTATGGGTTGATAAGAATATTACTAATAATGATCTAAAGATATTTCCTGTTGATAATCTCATTAGTAAAAAGAATTGTTATGACAAAGTTTTTATAGCTCACTCTAATACTTTGGTTTGTAAGGAAATAAAAAAAACACTTATAACTTTAGGCGTAGATAAACCAATATACTATTTTCGTGAAAATGCGTGAAACTTGCACTGCTTTTCATAGATTGGCTGGATAAAAAGGGGTTTCATGAATATTATTTGTTGTAGTTTTGAAGAGTTATATAAAAAAATATTAAAAACCAAATGCAAGATTCTTATGTTTGGTGCCGGTGTAGTAGGTCAGATTTCAACTCCGGAAATCTTGAAAAATTATAATTTACTAGACTATGTGGACAGTTATCTGGACAATGACAGTTTGAAATGGGGGAGCTCCATTGAGGTCCTGGGTAAGTTGTTTAAAGTTCATTCACCTAAGTATCTGTATGAGTGTAGTAAGAATGCCGTTATTCTTTTGAATATTAGCAGGTATTCTGATGTACTTAATCAGCTTTTTGAGATGGAGTGCACAGAAAGCATGGATTGCTTTTTGATGCCGATGATGTTGGTTCACAATTTCTGTATGAATCAATCGACAGGTAAAGCGGTGTTTTCTCATAATCCGGTAATTCCTAAAAGACTTCATTATATGTGGCTTGGAAGAAATCCCATTCCTCAAAAACTTAAGAAGTGTTTAGAAAGCTGGAATAACTATTGTCCTGAGTATGAAATCATTGAATGGAACGAAGATAATTATGATATAGCTAAAAATCCTTATATGAAACATGCATATGATGTTGGAGCTTATGGTTTTGTTCCGGACTATGCTAGACTTGATATTTTATATAGCTATGGTGGTTTTTATCTGGATACCGATGTAGAACTGATTAGGAATATTGATGATTTATGCTATCAGGAAGCTTTTTGCGGTGTTGAAAAATGGCAGGTACTAAATTTTGGTGGACTTAGCGGTGCGGTTCCTCGGCATCCTATGATTAAATGTTTCCTTGAAGCACGAGAAGATATTGATTTTATTGATGAGAAAGGAAATTGCAATAAAAATACCTGTGGCTTTTATGATACTAAAGTAGCTATTGATAAAGGTTATCTACTTAATGGAACAACACAAAATATAGAAGGCATGAATATTTATGCTTATGATTATTTTCATCCATATGATTATATGACAGGTACACTTAACAAGACTGAGAATACACACTCGATACATTGGTTTAATGGGGGATGGCTTGATGATAAAATGAGGGAGGCAAATCAAAAGACAGCTAAGAAGTATAATGAATTATATGGTATGGCCATTGAAAATGACCATAAAGACATATCTAGTTAATGATAGCGTATGTCTTCTAAAATGTAAAGATACTTGAGGAGGGCGACCTCCTCAAGTAATTATTGAATATCTTAGTACTCAATTATGGTTTAAACTTTGATATTTTACAGTTATGTACTTTGCTATCGGTGTCATATGCAATACCGACTTTTACTATATCGCCAACATAGCCTTCAAGTACTGTAGAATATTTCTTGCCTTCAATCTGATCAAATGCGTCCGAGGACTCTTTATTCCATTTAAGTTCTATGATTATAGCCGGGTAAGCGGTATCACGGCTAGGAATAAATACCATATCAGCCACACCTTTGCCGCTTGGTAGTTCCTCTATCTTCATAAATCTGTCAACGCATACTATATATGCAAACTTTACAGCATATCTTAAAGCCTGCTCGTTATTATAAAACTGTGGAGCGTAATTAGTCTCTCTGATTTTTTCAATAGCTTTAGCTACGGCATCTTCGTTACCGGCAAGGGTATCTTCTAAAAGCCTTTCGGAATCCTGTATGAGTTTAGCCAATTTTGTATGTTTTGGGTTCTGCAGAATATCTGTGAACTCGAGTTTTACCTCATTATTAGGTATTTTAACGGTTCTTGTATTTTTATTGTATGATAGATAACCTAAATGCACCAGAAGGGTAATGACATCATCCTTAGAA
>JAEEGL010467323.1_pt1 | contig 10899 bp, 6 predicted proteins | sample 9134231 | NCBI WGS metagenome assembly JAEEGL01 (sample SAMN16246548, study PRJNA631951) | gut metagenome | biome: gut microbiome; feature: rumen; material: fiber-attached | host: Bos | place: Iran: Karaj | collected 2018-10
GAGCAAAGCCTCTTATACCAGGGTTTTTCCGCGACATTATTGGCATTGCATACGTCGCTGTCATCCTCGATCTTGTTGATGTACTCGGCGGGAAGGAACTTAAGCAGCGAACGCTCGAGCTCGTGAACATCGAGAGGCTTTGCCAGGTATCCGTCGAAGCCTTCATCGATATATACTCTCTCACCGCCGGGCGAGTTCTTCGCAGTAAGCGCGATGATCGGAAGTCCTTTGTAATACTCGTCGCCGAGATTCCTGATCTTGGTCAGGGCCTCACGTCCGTCCATCTGCGGCATCAGGTAATCCATGAATACCATGTCGAACGAATTCTCCTGTACCAGTTTGATGCTCTCCGCGCCGCTCGTGGCGGTGGTCACCTCGATGTCATAATTGGACAGGAGTTCCTTGGCAACGAAAAGATTGACCATGCTGTCGTCGACAACAAGAATCTTAGCCATGGGAGCGATGAACTTGAAGTTGCTGTTCTCCTTAGCCGGGGTAAATGTACCTATCGGTACGGGATCCTCGATATGCTGCGGTATGGCAACAGAGAAAACGGTTCCGCTTCCCATAACCGATCTGAACGAGATCGTTCCGTTCATACGCTCCACGATCGTCTTGATGATATACAGTGACAGCCTCGTGGCTTTTTCGTTGTCACCGCGCTGGAACGAATTGTCAAAGAGCTCATAAGCGCTCTTTGCGTCTTCGGGCGGAATACCCTCTCCCGTATCCTCGATATCGACCTTAAGCAGAGCCGTATCGTTATTGATCAGCTGCGAGCTCACCTTCATCGCGACGATGCCGACATGCGTAAATCTGAACGAATTGGTCAGCAGGCTGTAGATAACCTGGATGATGCGAACGTCATCGCCCTTTAGGCGTCTGGGGATATCGGAGCTGATCTCGTAAACGAAATCGACATTGGCCTCCTTATTGGAGAACTCAGCCTTTTCGATGACGATATTCAGCAAATCTTCAACTGCATATTCGGTGGGAATGATGTCGAGCTTGTTGCACTGGATCTTGGTGTAATCCATGATGTTGTTGACCACACCGAGCAGCGCGAATGTAGCGTTTGAGAGATTATCGATATTCTCGCTCTGCGAAGACGAGAGCGCGGGGTCCTTCTTGATGATCTCGGTAATGCCGACGATCGTATTCATGGGATTTCTGATCTCATGCGAAATATTGTCGATCATGATCGTATGATATTCCACTTCTTTTTTGTTCTGCTCGAGAATCCTGTCGATATTTGCGAACAGGTTTTTCAGGAACAGCAGATTGATGATGGAGATAACGCAGTAGATCATCAGAAATACCACAGCGATCACGGGGATCTGCCACTTTGAGTTGAACACCATGACAAAAGCATATGTTCCCGTTGCAAAAAGCGCGAACTCAAACAAAGGCATGATGACCGAGGCAACCATCGCGAAGCTGACGCTCTCCCTGATCAGATGCTTTTTCCTGAAAACCAGGCTTGTCGTGAGTACCGCAACAACCAGAAAACATATGGAAGTGATCAGAATCAATATCCCTGTTATTTTATATATATCCATTATATTAACCCCTCTACTGTTTTCAGATATTTTACCACATTTTTTCGTTTTTGTAAAATCAATTTACGTTTTTTCTTTTATGAGTTCTACGATTGCATCATAATCGTAAATTCCTGCCGCCGCTTTCAGTTTTATGAACATGTCCTCGTCTGTCGCCGGGATGCGGTAATTTTCCATTTCTTTAAAAATTGCCTCTAGCGTGTCGCAGTCCATTGCCTCGGCAGCGGAACCTATCTCGTCATATACGCCGATCATCATGTCTGCATCGGCTTCCGGCTTATCCGCCCCGTCCGCATCCGATGCGAACATGCACTTAAGTATCTGCCCGAAAGCTCTGTAGGACTCCATAAAGGGGCCGTGGTGCTCATCTATATAGGCTCTGTCTCCCGCTTTGCCGGCGTTTTCTATCTCCTGTGCCTCCGCTGCCAGCGCAGTGGCTCCGATAAGCCGTGCAGAGCTCTTCAGCGCATGAACCTTGATCGTGTAGTCCTTGATATTGTCCGAGGTGTAGAAATCCTCGATCTCATCCGCCTTTGAACCGATCGAATCATAGAATATCTTAAGCAGGGGCAGATAGGAATCAACGGAACCGCTGTTGGTTATGCCCTCTTTCAGATCGATCTCGGCGATCGCGCGCATAGGCGTGAGCCTTTCGTCATCGAGGTCCGCGCTTTCTGGCTCATCCTCTGTCTGCCGTACCGTTACAAGCTTATCTGCGGGAAGGAGCGATGCTATCAGTTCCTCGAGCCTCGCGGGATCGATCGGTTTTGTCAGATAATCATCAAAGCCCGCCGCTATATACGTCTCCTTAGCCCCGGAGACAGCATTCGCGGTAAGGCATATCGACGGTGTCAGGATGTTGGGATTGTCCTTATGGCTGCGCAGCTCGTTCAGCGTCTCTATGCCGTCTTTTCCGGGCATCATGTGGTCAAAGAATATGATGTCGTATTTTTTGCCGAGTGCCAGCGCGATACCGGCGTCGCCGTCGTCGGCCGTATCTATACGGATCTTTGTCTGTTTTAGCAGGCTCTTGAACACGATCAGGTTCATCGGATTATCGTCGATCACGAGCACATCCGCCTCGGGAGCCGTAAACCGCTCATGATATGTCTCGTGCCCGCCTGCCGCATGCCTGTACGCACTGTTAAAATCGCCGAGCTCCACCCATTTGACAACATTCTGCTCCAGATCGAACGAAAATACTGAGCCCTTTCCGTACTCACTCTCGACATTCAGCGTCGACCCCATCATCTCGAGCAGTCGCCGGGTGATGTTCATGCCCAGGCCCGTGCCCTCGATATTCCTGTTGCGCTTCTCTTCGATCCTGCCGAACTGCTCAAACAGCCGCTCGATATCCTCGGGTTTTATGCCTATGCCGGTATCGCTGACAGAGAACCTCAAAACGACTCTGTCATCGTCTTTTTTCTCAAATCCCGCCTTAAACGTGATGCTGCCGTGCTCGGTATATTTGACCGCGTTGGTCAGCAGGTTCATGATTATCTGCTTGATGCGCAGCTCATCGCCGTGCAGGAGCTTCGGCATCGCGGGGTCGAAATCGAGATACAGCAGGAGGCCCTTATCGTCCGCCCTGGTCTGTATCATATTGACCAGATCGTTCAGTACCGAAGAAAGGTCGTAATCTACCGGATCGATCTCCATCTTGCCGGCTTCGATCTTTGAGAGATCAAGTATATTGTTGACGAGTCCGAGCAGTGTGCTGCCTGCGCTCTTAATTCGCTCGGAATAAGTGATGACATTCTCGTCGCGCGACTCGCGCAGTATCATCTCATTCATGCCGAGAACGGCGTTGATGGGTGTACGGATCTCATGCGACATATTCGCGAGGAATGCGCTCTTTGCGAGAGTAGCTTCCTCTGCTATCGCCTTTTCGATCTCGAGCTCATGCACCATCGTTTTTTCGTAGTAAATGCAGTTTTCCTTATGGTTGAAGCCGTTGAATATCGCGGTGGCCATCTGCATGCAGCCGTCATAGCCGCAGCAGGTACAGTTGATCTGCCTCGACTCCTCGGTCAGCTTGTTCATGCTGATAAATATAGCGTTCAGGGCCTCTTCGTCGGGCACCAGATAACCGCATCCTGCCGATTTATCGGTATAGCCCCTCAGATAATCGTTGAGGTCGAGCATCTCGAACTGTCTGTTGAAACTGGCCAGACGCTCCTCAGGCGTATCGCAGCGTGACCAGGCATTGCCGGGGTCGTTTTTCTTTGATTCCTCGCGGATCCTGTACAGAGCGTACAGCGCCTCGTCCGTCTCGGATTTAACCGGATCTACCGCAGTACCGCAGATGCAGCCCTTGTCGCAGTTAAGCGCATCGATGAACAGGAACGGCGTCAAGCTGTTCCGGATCTTTTCGCGGTTCTGGTGCATCCACTGATACAGGCGTCTCTCACCTTCGATCTGACGTATGAAAACATTGTCTCCGAGGAACCATTTGACGTTCTCCGCCAGGCCGCCCGGCGTGGGATAAAACGATCCGAGGCCGTATTCTATCTCGCTGCACGCGGACTCACCGGTGATACTTTTCTCGCGCACATAATGCATCAGATGCTCGAAAGTTACGTTATACTGAACCAGACCCTCGTTATGAGGATCCTCAATTTCCATCTTTTTGGCGATGCAGGGACTGATGAATGCGAAACGGTCTGTGATGCCGAGCTGCCTCCTGGCATAGATCGCAGCGCACATGAGCGGGCTCTGTACGGGGAAAAGCTTGGGCAGCAGTTCCGGAAGATATCTTTCGATATATGAAACGACTGCGGGACATGGCTGTGATATGCCGCCGTAGAATGAATTTTCTTTGATGTAATTTAAATAGCCCCAGGTGCAGATGTCGGCACCGAAGGCAACGCTGATTATCCTTTTTACGCCGAGCTTCTTAAGTCCGCCGAGAACCGAATCGTACTCGTCGGGATAGTTTGCCTTAAAAGCGGGTGCCAGAAGCAGTGAAATGGGCTCTCCGCTCTCGAGATCCTTAAAGAAACGCTCCGTATCGTCCTCGAACTCACGCGCTCCGTGCACGCAGACGTCCATACAGCTGCCGCACGCGACGCACTTGGTCCCGTCAACTTCGATCCTGGCTTTGCCGTCCTTTTCGGTCGAAATACAGGCACCGATCGCGCTGCAGACATTAATGCACTTATTGCAGCCTATGCAATTGTCATTTGTATAAACGATACTGTGCATCTCGCGGGTCCCTTTCGGTGTTCGGTGAATACTCGATAAATATAGCCTTTACGTTAAATTTTATTATACCATCAAATATATATCAAAGACAAGGGGACGGTTCTTCTGTCTGCGCACTAAAGCAGACAGAAGAACCGTCCCCATTGTCTCAATATTGTCTCTCTATTATCTTATTCCTCAATTATGCCCAGGGATTCTCTGTGGGATAAGGAAGGCTCTTGGGCTGGTTGTAAGCGATGTCCTGAACGCCTAAGAACTTGAATACCTCGAAGAGTGCCTTTCCGTAGTGGCCGAAAGCAACTGCTCCGTGATGAGGATATCTCTTCTGAACGAGTACGTGGCGGTAGAAACGTCCCATCTCGTTGATAGCGAAGATACCGATGCCGCCGAACGAACCGGTCTTAACATCGAGAACCTCACCCTCTGCGATGTACGAACGAAGGTTGCCCTCGCTGTCGCACTGCAGACGATAGAATGTGATGTCGCTGGCTGCGATATCGCCCTCGAGCGTTCCGCGTGTGAAATCGGGATCGCTGCCTGCGGGCTCAAGCAGTCTGTGCTGGATCAGCTGATACTTGATCGCACGGTCTGCGCACATCTTGCAGGAAGGTGTATTTCCGCAGTGGAAGCCCATGAATGTATCGGTTAAGGTGTACTTCTTGTACTTCTTCTTGATCTCGTCGTTGAAGAGCTTCTCAGGAACGGAGTTGTTGATGTCGAGCAGTGTAACCGCATCGTCGGATACGCATGCGCCGATGTACTCCGAAAGAGCGCCGTAGATATCAACCTCACATGCTACGGGGATACCGCGCGATGCAAGACGTGAATTTACGTAGCAGGGCTCAAATCCGAATGTCTCGGGGAATGCAGGCCAGCACTTGTCAGCGAAAGCAACGTACTTGCGAGCGCCCTTGTGATCGTTTGCCCAGTCAAGCAGAGTAAGCTCGAACTGTGCCATGCGCGCATTGAGCTCCTTGTAGAACTTGCCCTTGCCCATTTCCTTTTCCATATGCTTGCATACGTCGGGGATTCTGGGATCGTTCTCATGAGCCTTGAAGCTTACATAGAGGTCAAGCTCCGAGTTCTCTTCGATCTCAACGCCGAGCTCATAGAGACCCTTGATGGGCGCGTTGCATGCGAAGAAATCCTGAGGTCTGGGACCGAAGGTAATGATCTTAAGGTTCTTAACGCCGATAACCGCACGTGCTACCGGAACGAAATCAGCGATCATCTTTGCGATATCCTTAGCGGTACCTACAGGGTACTCGGGGATATAGCCCTTCAGATGACGCATTCCGAGGTTATATGAGCAGTTGAGCATACCGCAGTACGCATCTCCGCGTCCGTTGATCAGATCACCGTCGCCCTCTGCAGCGGCAACAAACATAACGGGGCCGTCGAAGCTCTTAGCGATAAGAGTCTCGGGAGTCTCGGGTCCGAAGTTTCCGAGGAAAACAACGAGTGCGTTGCAGCCTGCCTTATTTACATCGGCAACGGCCTTCAGGTAATCAGCCTCGTTCTCAACGGTTACGGGACACTCATAAAGGTCACCCTTGTACGCCTTCTTGATGGCGGCGCGGCGCTTTTCCGACAGCTTGATCGGGAAACAGTCACGGCTGACGGCAATGATTCCGAGCTTCACGTCCGGAATGTTTTTTACTTTCTCAAGATCGATCATTTCATGCTCTCCTTTTATTGTTTTATAAACGCTGCCCGAACGGCAGACATTAACAGCGGTAACAGGCCGCCGTACGATAATATTCTATCATACGGCCGGTCAAAATCATACAGTAAAGATTATTGCATTTTTGTTCAAAATTATTTTATTTCCGTGTAAATATCCTTTAATGCGGGATACATCTTCACGAACTTAGCGTACTGCGCCTCGTATCTGGCCGCGATCTCGGGATCGGGCTCAACGGTATCGATCACCTTTACGAGCTTCGCCGCAGCCTCTTCGACGCTGGCGTACTCACCGCACGCAACGGCCGCAAGTATCGCTCCGCCGTAGCCGGGGCCTTCCTCGGACTCGATAACGTCAACCTTGAGGTTCATGACGTTCGCGATGATCTTTTTCCAGAGCGGGCTCTTTGCTCCGCCGCCGCAGATCTTCGTGCGTTCGAGCTTAATGCCGAGCTTGCGTGCAACCTCTACGGAATCACGAAGACCGAACGCTACGCCCTCGAGTACCGCCTGAGTCATGTCGGCTCTGGTCGAATCCATCGACATACCGATGAACGCGCCTCTCGCGTCGGGATTGTTGTGAGGTGAACGCTCTCCCATCAGATAAGGCAGGAAATAAACATGATTGTTTCCGAGTTTGTCGTCTGTGATAGACTTCTGCTCGTCCGCAAATGCCTTTGTGCCGATGATATCCTCCATCCACCACTTGTTGCAGGACGCCGCCGAAAGCATGCAGCCCATCAGATGATAGGTGCCGTCCGCATGGTCGAAGAGATGGATCGCGGGATTGTCGTTCTTCTCAAAGGTCTTGCTCGAGATGAATACGGTGCCGCTTGTACCCAGGCTGATATTGCAGCGTCCGTCGCCTACGGTTCCGGTGCCTACCGCGGCTGCGGCATTGTCACCCGCGCCGGCGACAATCTTGACATTTGTCGAAAGACCAAGCTCTGCGGCAACATCGGGCTTAAGAGTTCCGACTACCTCGTAGCTCTCGAAGAGCTTAGGCATCTGGGACTCGGAAACGCCGCAGATATCGAGCATTTCCTTAGACCAGGACCTGTTCTTTACATCCAGCAGCAGCATGCCCGAAGCGTCGCTCACATCCGTGCAGAAGGTGCCGGACATCTTGTAAGCGAGGAAATCCTTGGGCAGCATGATCTTTGCTATCTTTTTGAAATTCTCGGGCTCGTTTGCCTTAACCCAGAGGATCTTGGGAGCCGTAAATCCGGCAAAAGCGATATTAGCGGTCAGCTCGACCAGCTTATCCTTGCCGATGACATTGTTCAGATAATCGGTTTCCTTCTGTGTACGTCCGTCGTTCCAAAGGATCGCGGGACGGATGACATTGTCGTTCGCATCGAGGATAACGAGTCCGTGCATCTGTCCGCCGAAGCTGATGCCGGCCACCTGTGACTTATCGCACTCTGCGGTAAGCTCTTTGATGCCCTCGAGCACATTGCTCCACCAGTCCTCGGGCTTCTGCTCCGACCAGCCGGGATGAGGGAAATACAGAGGATACTCTCTCGAAGCGATCTTAACGATCTTTCCGCTGCCCTCCATCAGCAGGAGCTTAACAGCGGAAGTACCGAGATCCACACCAATATAAAGCATAATTTTGATTCCTTTCAAATATGAGATATCAGATGCTTACGTTTTCGCCCTTGAGACCGATGAACGCTCTGGGATCCTGTCCGCCGTCCTTGTGAGCGATCAGCCACTTGTTCTGAGCCATGAGCAGCCTGTCCTCGGGTGTCTTATCGGGGTAATCCTTGATATCGTAGTTCGTTCCCTTGGGCAGAACAACGATAACCCTGAAGCCCTGAGGCTCTCCATTGCAGGGAGCGTAATGGAGGGTCGTCGCGTAGAGTTCTACCGCGGTACCTGCGGGGATCTTGTAAGCCTCGATCTTGGATGTGTCATAGGTGAAATCATCCTCGATATCCCTCTGATCGCCGATAAGTAAGATGGTGTCGTAGAGCGCGATGTTAACCTCGCTGCAGCGATGATACTCTACCGCGTTGAGCAGCTTGTTATTGCCGTTGCAGTAGCCGATCTGAGCCTCGAGTCCGCCGAAAAAGCTCTTTGAAAAATCGATTGCTCCGGCAGCAGCCTCAAGATCCGCGTCACCGGGCACGTAAACCACGCTGTCCGCGGGCATGGGCTTCTTTGAAAGGGCCTCGAGCATCTTGCTGCAGTCGATACCCTTTACGACCTTGCCGTATTTCTTAAAGGAACTGTCAAGTACACTTTTGATCTGCATAAATACCTCCCTTTATGAAGTGAAATTATCGGGCAGAATCCATTCGCCCGCTATTCTATTCTGATTTTAAAATCTGCTTTGATGGCGGTCAAGCGGAATTAGTGCTCTCAGATTATTAAATTTTGCTAATCGTGATAATGTCTTCCCCTCTATGCCAAAATATTTAGTAGGAATACTTGTCTTTCACCACAAGATATTGTACACTTAAAGCAGTATGAGGTTTTATGATTATGTCAGAAAATAAAGCAGCAAACCGGAAGCTGGTCTTATTGCTGATCATCGTCGTCAGCATTATTATACTGATCGTCTGCGCCCTCCGTCTGAGCCTGTATTCGCTCGATGCTTACGAGGATTCGCTGGACAACGCAAAGCTCAAAAAGATGGTCGGTGAATCCTCCGTTACCCTTACCCAGGATTTTGAGACCGGCAGATACGTGGTCTCGGATGAGACCGATATATCAGCGTCTCCAGAAGAGAAACAGGTCCTTGATAAGTACCGTACACTTTACGACATGAATCCCGACATAGTCGGCTGGATCAGCATAGACGGCACCAATGTCGATTATCCCGTCATGCAGACCGTCTACGACGAGGAGTATTACCTGCACCGCAACTATTATAAGGAGGAGACCAAGAGCGGCCTGCCCTTCATGGACAACCGCTGCATCACCCGTCTCCCGAGCACTAACCTGATCATCTACGGCCACAATATGAAGAGCGGCGCGATGTTTGCCGATCTTTTGAAATACGAGAGCAAAAGCTATTACGAAAAACACAAATTCATCCGATTTGATACTATATACGAGGAGGCTATGTACGAGATCATAGCCGTGTTCAAATCGAATGTCAGCTATGTCGGCGAGAATACGTTCAAATTCTATAATTTCATTCAGGCCGACACGCCCGAAGAGTTCGAGAACTATTACAATACTATCCGCAGTATGTCGCTCTACGATATCGAGGCGACAGCGGTCAGCAGCGACTACCTGATCACGCTCTCGACCTGTGAATATTCGGTCGAGGACGGACGTTTTGTTGTGGTCGCGCGGCGTATCTCAAATTAATTCACTAATGTGCACTGTTATCCATGCACGGAACGGAGACTTGGGACATGAAAAAAAGATTTCTGATGATCACTACCCTGGCTGCAGTTCTGGCGTTCTGCCTGATGCTGCGTCCCGCCGTCGGCGCAAACGCCGCCAATGCGGCTTCGATCACGATCGACGACGAGGAATATAACCTCTACACCGACAATTTCCCCGATCCGATCGGCGATGACGTCTATGCCAAGTTCACTTCATCGGTCAGCAATGTCGAGGATTACTACCTCTACTTTGATCAGGATGCCGCTGAAGAGAGCTTCAAGACCGCGCTCGACAAAAACAATATTGATTACAATGAGGACTTCATCTGCTACATGAAGACATTCCTCTACAAATACAGTGAAGAGGGCGACGATGTTTCGGTCACCTCGAGCAAGCTCGAGATATACTTCCCTCTCCCGCTCGATGCCCAGGAGCATCCCGACGACTGCACATTCTATAAGCTTTCATCGGGCAAGCTCACACAGGTCTATCCGCTCCAGCTCTACAATATCGATGATGTTTACTACATCAGGATGACGATGACATCCGCCACCGATTATTCGGCTTTCTACGGCTTTGTTTACAACGATCCCGAAAGCTATACCGATGATGACAGCGACAGCGATGCCTACGAGGACGAGGATGATGAGGACCCGGACGATTACGGCGACGGCACCGAGGAGGATGACGAGGACGAGGCAACTCCTACTCCCACACCCAGGCCTACACCCACTCCCGTCATCGCCGCTACAGCCACTCCCACACCCGTTCAGACGGTTACAGCCACTCCCACTCCTTCATCGGGAGGCGGCAACGGTTCCGGCAACAACTCGGGCAACAATTCCGGCAAAAAGGATTCAACCCCCAAGACCGGCGACGATTTTCCGCTCGGACTTACGCTGACCGGTATCTTCCTTTCGATGGGAGCGATAATAGTCGCAGTAACAAAGTTAAAGAAGAGGTAAAAGATAAGCGCCTTCCCCGGAAGGCGCTTTTATTGGTTTTTACGGTGCCTGCTTTGCAACTTCGGACGCAACCTTTTCGGCGTTCTGAAGCAGGGCCCAGCTCATGTCGGTATACTGCGTACCGTTCGTTACGGGATCCTTCA
>JAEEGL010932586.1_pt1 | contig 10899 bp, 5 predicted proteins | sample 9134231 | NCBI WGS metagenome assembly JAEEGL01 (sample SAMN16246548, study PRJNA631951) | gut metagenome | biome: gut microbiome; feature: rumen; material: fiber-attached | host: Bos | place: Iran: Karaj | collected 2018-10
AGTGGGATAAGGCATGAATGCTACGTCGGTAAGGAAAAGAAGTCTGTCGATTCCGGGAAGCTCGAATACGCATACGTGTGAAAGAGGCTTTCCGGTACGAAGTCCTACTTCTTTATCAAGAACGCTCTTAAGGAAGGTCTTGGTGTCAACAAGTCCCTTCATGTACATGTCCGCTTTTCCCTCATGAACAAAGCTTACAGCCTTGAGAGCAGCTTCCATGGGATCCTTGACATCAACGATCTCATATTCATCAAGTCTCATATCAAGCTCGGCTCCGATAGAACGGATCTGATCCTCGTCACCTACAAGAATGGCATCGATAATGCCCATTCTGTGTGCTTCTCTTACAGCTTCAAGCACGGGCTTGTCCTGTGCTACGGCAACTGCCAGTTTTTGCTTGTCAAGTTCTTTGACCTTAGCAAGCAGATCAGCGAAATTCTTACTCATGATATGTCTCCTTGTTATATAAATGTGTTTAAAACCGCGTCAATCCTATAAACGCACCAACAAAAATAATAGCACCCGCGGCTGTACTTTACAACTCCATAACCGTTTCCGCAGCCTTTATAGGGAAGGTTAACCATTTTTTTGTCGACAACGAAGTTTTTCCGTAATAATATGTCTTCTATGACTAATACAGCATTGCAAAAAGAAAACACAGCCATAAACCCCATAACAGAGGGAAAAATCGGGAAGGAAATGATACTGTTTTTCCTCCCCCTTATGTTCGGTACTTTTTTCCAGCTTCTCTATAACACGGCGGACTCCATCATAGTCGGCCGCTTCGTCGGAAAAGAAGCCCTTGCGGCGGTAGGCGGCTCAGCAGCCATACTGGTCAATGTATTTGTGGGAGGTCTTACCTCTCTTTCTTCGGGTGCCACAATAATCGTCGGACAGTATTACGGTGCAGGCAGAAAAGAAGACGTTTCCAAAGCCGTTCATACCGGCATGGCTTTTGCAATAATCCTGGGTATCATTATTACAATAGCGGGAATTCCCACCACAAGGCTCATGCTGGAAGCCATGAACACCACTCCCGAATCCCTTGACGGATCAACAGTTTACCTAAGGGTTTACATGGCCGGAATGATCCCCAACCTGGTATACAACATGGGAGCCGGAATCCTCAGAGCCATCGGCGATTCAAAACGACCTCTGATATTCCTGATAATATCTTCCATAGTAAATATCATACTCGACCTGGCGCTGGTCATCGGTATGGGACTTGGTGTATTCGGTGTCGCACTTGCCACCATCCTATCCCAGGCAATCAGCGCGGCACTGACTATTTACGTACTGGTAAGGGCTAATGACTGCTACAGACTCTACCTTAATAAGATAAAGATCCATTCTTTCTATTTAAAAAGAATCCTCATGATCGGTATCCCCTCAACCGTTCATTCCCTTACATATACCGCGTCCAATCTCATAATACAGATCGCGGTAAACGGCTTCGGTACCGATACGGTAGCTGCATGGGTTGCAACGGGAAAAGCGGACCAGATCTTCTGGATGGTCAGCAATTCACTGGGCATATCAATCTCAACCTTTGTTGCTCAAAACTACGGCAAAGGAAATATGAACAGGGTCAAGAAGAGCATGATCTGCGGCTTTTTCTACCACTGTATCCTTACCACCATAATAGTGGGAGGACTGCTTCTCATCGGTCCTTTTGTTCTTACTTTCTTTACCAAAGACCCTGTGGTACTTGATATCGCAACCTACATGCTCAGGTTCTTCGTTGTATTTTATTTCTCATTCATATTGATAGAGGTTTGCCACGGTGTCTTAAGAGGAATGGGCAATGCAACCGGTCCCATGATCATAAGTGTATTCGGAGTATGCGGAATAAGAATCCTCTGGATCTTCACCGCTTTCAGATCATACCGGACCATGACCGTCCTTATGACTTCATATCCCATCTCCTGGGGTATCAGCTCGGCAATCTCGCTTCTCTATCTGCTCATATGCTTAAGGCGTATAAAAAAAGAAAAAACTGCTTCTTCGGGTAAAAAGAAAATGACAATTCTTCCCTTGATCCTGCTCATTGCCGGAATTCTGTGCATTCTTTACGGAATTACCATAATGCTTGCCAATTCCGGTTCCAAATTCTTCCTCGTCTGGTATGCGGGAGGATTGTGCTTTGCGGCTCTCGCTTTCCTGTTCAGAAGCGGTATCATCGCAAAACTTCCCGTGGCAGTAAAAGGTATAGCCATATTCCTGATATCTCTCGGACTTATCATTGTTATCGCAACCCAGTGCATGGTCATATCGGGATTTCGTGATAACACCAGGGAAAACCTTGATTACATCATTGTCCTGGGATCACAGGTAAAGCCCTCGGGCCCTGCCGTTGTAACCAGGATGCGTCTGGATAAAGCTTACGAATACGCATCGGCCAATCCCGAAACCATCATAATAGTATCCGGCGGTCAGGGAAGCAACGAACCTGCCAGCGAAGCATCCGTCATGAAGGATTATCTGATAGGACGCGGCATTGATGAAAGCAGAATCCTAATGGAGGATAAGTCCACCAACACTTCCGAAAACCTTCAGTTCAGTGCCTCATTATATGAAGGTCTTTCCGGCAGCAGCGTAGGTATAGTATCCAGCAACTTCCATATCTACAGAGCTCTCGCCATTGCAAAAAAATGCGGATACACCGATGTTACCGGCATACCCGCAGATTCAGTTAAGTTATATCTTCCCAACAATATGATTCGTGAAACCGTAGGACTCCTCAAAGACTTCCTTATGGGCAATCTGTAATTAAGACTGCGAGGCCGGCTCCTGATTTCCGCGGGTGGCGCGGAAATCAGGAGCCGGCCTCGTGACATCATTTTACCGCTTCAATGATCTCCATCACGGAAGCTTTGATCTTGGCGTTTACGGACAGGGCCTCCTCACGGGTCGCCTGTCTTGTGTAAAAATAAAACTTAATCTTAGGCTCCGTTCCCGAAGGTCTTATCGCAAACCAGGTGTCTTCCCCTTCAAGGAAGAATCTGAGAGCGTTGGTCTTCGGGATCTTGTTATAAGGGAAGTTTATATCTTCATATCCGTCCTTATAATCAATGACCTTCTTAACCTTAATTCCGGCAAATTCTTCGGGAGGACAATTTCTTATGTGCTCCATCATCCTGCCGATGCGCTCGGAACCCTCGATTCCTTCAAGTACCAGATTAGGTTCATCCTCCGCATAGAATCCGTACTTTTTATACAGATCCTGAAGTACCTGCCAGAGAGATTTTCCTTCTTTTTTCTCATAATAAGCTGCGGCTTCCGCAACCAGCATTCCTGCACTTATTCCGTCCTTATCCCTTATATCGGGGCATGCCGCATATCCAACGGACTCTTCATATCCGAAGAGATACTTTTCATTACGGCTTTCAAGGAACGGGATCAGACCGCAGATATTCTTAAATCCCGTAAGGGATTCATACATCTTAACGCCGTAGCTTTCTGCCATTACCGCGGACATGGTTGATGTTACGATGGACTTGACCATGGCTCCGTTTTCGGGAAGTGTTCCGGCATCCTTCATTCCGTCCAGTATGTAACCTGCCAGGATATATCCGGTCTGGTTTCCGTTAAGGGGAAGGTATTCTCCGTTGTCCATAAGAAGTTCGATGGCAAATCTGTCCGCATCGGGGTCTGTTGCCATAAGAAGCTTTGCTCCGGTCTTTTTTCCCAGAATCTCGGACATCTTAAAGGCCTTCGGATCTTCGGGGTTCGGATATCCTACTGTGGTAAAATCCGGGTCCGGGTCCTTCTGCTCTTCTACTATGGAAACATTGGTAAATCCCCTGTCCTTCATAACGGTCATAAAAGGAATACTTCCGGCACCGTTGAGAGGGGTATACACAATGGGGATGGACAGATCAAGTTCATCTCCTTCGTGAATGGCAAGGCTTTCCACCTTATCTATGTATTCCCTGTCATAGCTTTCGGACAAAACGGTGATAAGTCCTTCTTTAACATATTTATCGAATGAGCCGGACGGATCCTCTTCAAACTCTTTAAGTCCCTTTATTCCGGTAAAATAGTCCACCGCATTTATGCATTCTGTCATTGCATCGGCAACCTTCGAGCTGACCTGACATCCGTCCTCCCAATATGCCTTGAAGCCATTGTATTCTTTGGGATTATGGGATGCTGTGATGTTGATGCCGCTTATGGTGCCGAGGCGTCTTATCATAAAAGCAAGCTGGGGCGTCGGACGAAGTGAAGGGAAAGTATAAGCCTTTACTCCGTTTACTGCCAGGATCACTGCGGTCATTTTGGAAAATTCCGCGGAAAAATGTCTGGGATCATGGGCGATGACCACTCCCCTTTTACACGCTTCCTCACCGGTCTTTACAATGTGATCTGCAATGCCCTGAGCGGCACGGCCCACGGTAAATCGGTTCATGCGGTTTGTTCCCACACCTATCTTGCCTCTGAGGCCCGCTGTTCCGAATGAAAGATCCTTGTAAAACCTGTCCTCCAGCCCTCCCTCGTCAGTGACAGCCGAAAGCTGCTCATAAAGAGGATCTTTTTCATCCAAAGAGTTCTTCCAAAGTAAGGCAGTTTCCTTGTATCCCATTCTTTTCTCCTTTTATATAGAGCGTTTTTTATATTTTATCATATAGCCGCCCTTGTATTCCCATAAAGAAATCACATTTTCTTCACAATCCTTTTATTTAAAAAAATGACCTCAGGTTTTATAATATTAAAGTCGGGTTTTGCACCGACAGATAGGAGAACTATGGTTAGAAGAATACTTGCAGAGGTAAAAGAATATACTTTGCCCTCCCTTTTAACACCGGTTTGCATGGTCATTGAAGTAGCCATGGAAATGCTGGTGCCGTATCTTATGGCCTCCATAATAGACAAAGGCGTATATGCCGGTAACATGAACCATATTTATAAAATAGGACTTTTCATGGTTCTTGCCGCCGTCATCGGCTTTATCGGTGGACTTTTCGGCGGAAGATTTGCCGCCGTTGCGTCAACCGGACTTGCCAGAAATCTAAGGAAGTCCATGTATGACAACATTCAGACTTTTTCTTTTTCGAATATCGACAAATTCTCTACTTCATCACTTGTAACAAGACTCACAACGGACGTAACAAACATCCAGAACGCATATCAGATGGGCCTTAGAATGGCCATGAGAGCACCTGCCAGCCTTATAGTTGCCATGTGCATGGCTTTCTACATCAATGCAAGGATCGCAAGGATCTATCTCATCGCGGTTTTGATCCTCGGTCTGTTTCTGGTACTCATCATCAAAAGTGCCACCAAGACCTTCAAAGAAGCATTTCCCAAATACGATGCCCTGAATGAATCGGTTCAGGAAAATGTTTCTGCCATCAGAGTAGTTAAGGCATACGTTCGTGAAGACGAGCAGATCGGACGTTTCCAAAAGGCTTCCCGTGCCATTTACGACATCTTCGTAAAGGCCGAGGGAAAGGTAGTCTTAAACGGTCCCATCATGATGCTTACCGTTTACACCTGCATCCTTACCATAAGCTGGGTGGGTGCAAGGATGATAAGCGTAGGCGATCTTACCACCGGTGAGCTTACCAGCCTTCTTGCTTACTGCATGAACATCCTCATGAGCCTCATGATGCTTTCCATGATCTTCGTAATGCTGACCATGAGCGCTGCCAGTGCGGAAAGAATCGTAGAGGTTCTCGACGAAGAAACAGACCTTAAGAATCCGGAAAATCCCGTAATGGAAGTTAAGGACGGATCCGTAAGATTTAATAATGTTTCTTTTGCATACAATTTCGATAAGGGCGGAAAACCCGTTCTCGTAAACATTAATCTGGACATTAAATCCGGCGAAGTGATCGGAATCATGGGTGCCACCGGTTCATCCAAGTCCACTCTGGTAAGTCTCATAAGCAGACTTTATGACGTAAATGAAGGAAGTGTCTGCGTAGGCGGAGTCGATGTCAGGGACTACGACCTTGAAGTTCTCAGAAACTCCGTATCCGTAGTTCTTCAGAAAAACCAGCTCTTCTCCGGATCCATCCTTGATAACCTCCGCTGGGGCAAGGAAGATGCCACCGAGGAAGAATGTAAAAAGGCATGTGAAATGGCATGTGCCGATGAATTCATCTCCAGAATGCCCGACGGATACAATACCCGCATCGAACAGGGCGGAACCAATGTATCCGGAGGTCAGAAGCAACGCCTTTGTATAGCAAGAGCACTTCTCAAGAATCCCAAGATCCTTATCCTGGACGATTCCACAAGTGCCGTAGATACAGCAACCGACGCCAAGATCCGTGAGGCTTTCAGATCACATATCCCCGGCGTTACCAAGTTCATCATAGCCCAGAGAGTATCAAGTATCTCGGATTCCGACAGGATCATAGTTCTTGATAACGGCCGCGTAAACGGCGTGGGAACACACGAAGAACTTCTTAAAAGTAATGAGATCTACCGTGAGGTCTATGAATCACAGACCGGCGGATCGGGAGATTTCGACGAAACGGAGGTGGACTAAATGCCCGGACCCGGAAGCAGAAATTCACTCGGAAAGCCGGGGCCCAAAGCCCAGAACCCCGGTAAAAGTTTTAAGCGCATAATGGGTTATGTCCTCAAGGATTATTCTACCCACTATGCATGGGTTATCGTATGTATAATAGCATCCGTTCTCTGCAGCCTGCAGGGTACTCTTTTCATGAAGGAACTGATTGATAAATATATCACTCCCTTCCTGCTTGATCCTGATAAGCTCCCTAATTTCGAGCCCCTTGCCAGGGCAATCTTCAGAGTAGCCTGCTTCTATGCCATCGGAATAGTCGCAAGCTTCGTACAGGCAAGGCTTCTCATCAAGATCACTCAGGGAACCATGCAGACCATGAGAAACGAGCTTTTCGAAAAGATGGAAAAGCTCCCCATCAAGTACTTTGATACACATACTCACGGCGATATCATGTCCATCTATACCAACGACATCGATACCATGAGACAGATGATATCCATGAGTATTCCCCAATGCTTCAACTCGGCCATCACTATCGTATCCGTACTTGTATCAATGATAGTTCTCAGCCCGGTAATGACACTCGTAACAATTATTATGGTAGGTGTAATGCTGGGATGTACCGGATATGCGGCCAAGAACAGCGGTAAGCACTTCGTAAGACAGCAGAAACAGCTGGGTACCGTTAACGGCTATATCGAAGAAATGATCACCGGCCAGAAGGTGGTCAAGGTCTTCTGCCACGAGGAAAAAGGCAAACAGGAATTCAACACTCTTAACGATGAGCTCTTCGATGCGGCCTCTAAGGCTAATACATATGCAAACGCCCTCGGCCCCATCAACGCGCAGCTGGGTAACTTAAGCTACGTTCTCTGTACCATCACAGGTGGCGCCCTTGCTCTTCACGGCTCCGTAACCGTAGGTGCGGTTGCTTCGTTCTTAAGCCTCAATAAGAGCTTCAACATGCCCATATCCCAGGTTGCACAGCAGTTTAACTCCATCATCATGGCTCTTGCGGGTGCCGAGAGAATCTTCGCACTCATGGATGAGCAGCCCGAGGTTGATGAAGGATATGTCACTCTCGTAAATGCCAAGAAGAGCTCCGACGGTAAGCTTGAAGAAACCCTTGAGCACACCGGACTCTGGGCTTGGAAACATTATCACAAGGCTGAAGGCACCACAGATTACAAGCCTCTTGAAGGAAACGTGGTCTTCGACGGAGTTGACTTCGGATATACGGATGAAAAGATGGTGCTCCACGATATCAAGCTTGAAGCCAAGCCCGGTCAGAAGATTGCTTTCGTAGGATCAACGGGTGCCGGCAAGACCACCATCACCAACCTGATCAACCGCTTCTACGATATCCAGGACGGTAAGATAAGATACGACGGAATCAATGTTAATAAGATCGTCAAGGCAGACCTCAGAAGATCACTTGGAATAGTACTTCAGGAAACCTGTCTTTTCACCGGAACAATTGCAGATAACATCCGTTTTGGAAAACTCAGTGCAACGGATGAGGAAGTAATTGCAGCCGCAAAGCTCGCAAATGCTGACGAATTCATCAGCAAGCTTCCCGACGGTTATAACACCATGCTCACCGGCAACGGAGCCAACCTCTCCCAGGGACAGCGTCAGCTTCTTGCCATCGCCAGAGCCGCCATCGCAGATCCTCCCGTTCTCATTCTGGATGAAGCTACCAGCTCCATCGATACCAGAACCGAGAGAATCGTTCAGGAAGGTATGGATAAGCTTATGAACGGAAGAACCTCCTTCGTCATCGCTCACAGACTTTCCACTGTCAGAAATGCGGATTGCATCATGGTAATGGAACAGGGAAGGATCGTTGAGAGAGGAACTCACGACGAGCTTATCGGCCTGAAGGGAAGATACTACACCCTCTATACAGGCAATTCAATAGCATAAGATATTTATATAAGCATTGTTCCGAAATCCTCGTAAACACTGCTTTTATAACACATATTATTTAATGTGAGGAGGACCCTACATGTACGACAAACAGTCCGGAACTATTTTTCTGGGGAAAAGCGGAGACAAGAAAATCTGCATTTATCCCAAGATGGCAAACCGCCACGGAATGATCTGCGGAGCTACCGGAACCGGTAAGACCATCACTCTCAAAGTCCTTGCCGAGAGCTTTTCCGATATGGGCGTACCCGTATTCTTAGCAGACGTCAAAGGAGACCTTGCGGGCTTCTGCAGACCGGGTGTCGATTCCGAGGATATGCAGGCCAGGATCGAAAGATTCGGATTAAAGGATGAAGGTTTCAAATACGACTCCTATCCCACCAATTTCTGGGACGTATATGCCGAGAAAGGAATGCCTTTAAGAACCACCGTTTCCGAGATGGGACCTCTTCTCCTCTCCAGGATCCTTGAGCTTAACGATACCCAGTCCAATGTACTGGCCATGATCTTCAAGATCGCTGATGACAACAATATGCTCCTCATCGATACCAAGGATCTTAAGGCAATGCTCAATTATGTAGCCGATCACGCCAAAGAATACGCAGCCGACTACGGAAGCATTGCAAGACAGAGCGTAAACGCCATTATCAGATCTCTGGTAAACCTTGAAAGCCAGGGAGGCGAATTCTTCTTCGGAGAGCCCGCTCTTGATATCAATGACTGGCTTCGCAGAGACTCCGACAAGGGTCCCATTCAGGTACTTGACTGCCAGAAACTGATCAATCATCCCGATATGTATGCTACTTTCCTTCTGTGGATGATGAGCGAACTTTTCGAGTCCCTCCCCGAAGTAGGCGACCTTGAAAAGCCCAAAATGGTCTTCTTTTTCGATGAAGCACACCTGTTATTTGATAATGCACCCAAGGCTCTGATGACCAGGATCGAACAGGTCGTAAAGCTTATCCGTTCCAAGGGTGTGGGTATCTTCTTCGTAACCCAAAGCCCCGCTGACATCCCCGATCCCGTTCTCGCTCAGCTCGGCAACAAGATCGAGCACGCCCTCCACGCCTACACTCCTGCGGAGCAAAAGAAAGCAAAGGCTGCCGCTCAGAGCTTCGTGGTAAATCCCGATTTCGATACCTATGAGACTCTCCTGTCTCTCGGAACCGGTGAAGCTCTTGTATCCGTTCTTGACGAAAAAGGTGTTCCCACCATGGTAGAAAACACCAAGATACTTCCTCCCTGTTCTCTCATGGGCTCCATCGATGATGCGACCAGAGATTCCGTAGTAAGAGGAAGCGGACTGTTCTCAAGATACAGCGATTATTTCGACAGAGATTCGGCTTATGAGTTCCTCCAGAGAAATCGTACCCTGGTAGAGGGTGAAGCTCCTGCGGATCAGGTAGCCGAAGAAGCTCCCAAACAGGGCGCAAAACCCAAAGTCGACAAGAACTCCCTCAGCTATAAAACCACCAAAGCTGCACAGAATGTGGCCAAGACCGGAGCCGGAACAGTCGGCAGAGAGGTAGGAAAAACAGTCGGTAATGCCATCGGAGGTAAGTTCGGAAAGACCCTCGGAGGTAATATCGGATCCAGCATAGGAAGAAACTTCCTGGGTGTATTCTTTAAGACCTGATAAGATTAAATCAGATATAAAAGCAGCTCCCCGCAGTAAAATGCGGGGAGTTTTTTTGTCCGGAAAACCGGAGGGATTTTAAACATTCGTGTCAGAAAAAAGGCCGTTTTAGGGCATAAATGACACATCTGTCTGCAGACATAATACTGTATAAAGTATTCACATTTTTCTTGCAACCAAATATTATTGATCAAAATTGCGATAGTTTTTTATTCTCGCTTGTCCACTATGTGACACAGACGTCTGTGGAAAAACCCGAGTTTTGCCTGTATTTTCAGAGAAAAGTTATCCACAAACTATGACATCAAAAAAAGTAACGTCTCTGTCGTCAGAAAATTTTTGTATACATAACACCGGATACCTGCCCTTTTCGTCAGATTTTCGTCTCGTCCCCCTCCTTGTTGCGGTTTTTAGGAAAGCATGAGTTATTTTAATCAATGCCGCATATTTACTGTATTCCTTTTTGGAGAAATTCTTCCCCCTCTTCCTCCTTTTTCCACACCGGTTTGACGACTCAGATCAGGGTAATACCATTCACAAAATCGTAAAGCCGCCCTGCTGAATCCTGCTGCCATTGATGACTGTTTTAAGGCTGATCAGTTGATAAAAATATGGAAACTTATCACGCGTTATCAAGTTTCCACATCCCGAAAAAATCGGCAATTTACATAGATTTCAGGGCAAAAAGTTTTATATATTTTTTCCTTTAAAACTGGGGGGTAATGTATTAAAATGGTCTTACGCATCTAAAGCGATTCCCATCCCGAAAGGAGCAGGACATGAGTAAAAAATTTGGTAAATTCCTCTTTGGAACCGCTGTTCTCGGAACAGCCGCTGCAGCTGCAGCATACTATTA
>JAEEGL011112461.1_pt1 | contig 10899 bp, 14 predicted proteins | sample 9134231 | NCBI WGS metagenome assembly JAEEGL01 (sample SAMN16246548, study PRJNA631951) | gut metagenome | biome: gut microbiome; feature: rumen; material: fiber-attached | host: Bos | place: Iran: Karaj | collected 2018-10
ATATGGACTTCGTAAACGCACTCGAGGTTGGTCTCCCACCTACAGGCGGTCTGGGCGTAGGTATCGACAGAGTTATCATGCTGATTACCGATGCGCCAACCATCCGCGACATAATCCTCTTCCCGACGATGAAGCCGGAGAAATAGTAAATGGTGAAAATTAAGTAATAAAAAAGCTTAATTGCGCGAGAAGTACACCTAACTTACACCCAATTAAAGGAAAATGACAGAAAGTTGACTTAAAAGCCAGTGGAGTACCCACTGGTTTTTAAATGCTTGGACTGTTGCCTATATACCGTTGACTTATAATCCGTTGTCTTATAGTCACGTACCGAATAAAATATATATTAGGAGGGTTCTATCATGATTCAAGTGGCATTTGGCAAAGCATGCAAATTGCATAGAGAAAAGCTCAATATCAGCCAGGAAAAGTTTGCCCTTTCAATTGGAATGGATAGAACTTATTATTCTTCTGTGGAATCCGGGAAAAGGAATATATCTATACAAAACATTTATAAGATTGCGGATGGCCTCGGGATTTCTATTGAAGAATTAATGAAAACTGCAGAAGAATGTATGAAGGAAATGTAATTCTGCATACATAGGAGGAATAACACATGACACCTTATGAAGAATTGTTAAATATGGGGCAGGATCGCATTTTTGATTTTTTTCAGAATGTTAAGCTCCATGAATCACAGTTCAAGTATTCAGAAATCAATGATAAATGCTATGAAGCTATGTATCAATCCAATAGTCAAGATAGCATTAAAACAGTAAAAGATTTAAAAGCTGAAATACCAGAATTAAAAGATGTATGTAAAAACTGTGGCTCATATTTTATGAACTCTAGAAATAACAGTATAAAGAAGTATGACATCATGCTTGGAAAACTATTAGAGGATGTTATTATTGACTTCTTGAAGGAAAAATATAAGTTAAATGCTACGCATGGAGATGTTACAAACAAAAGATATCCTGATTGCATGCTTTTAAGTGGTGATAAGGGAATACTTGCATATTTTGAAGTGAAATATCATGGAGCGCCGTTTATTAGCGCGATTAATAAGATTGGGCGTTATTGTTATGAGGGTAGCGCAACACTTGATCTCGATAAGTTGGTAAAGCAGATAGAGATTATAGAATCTGAACTTGATAGACCGGTGTTTTATTTGCATTGGATAGATTACCCGTGTTTAAAAGGAGTATTCTTTGAAACTTCCGATCAGGTGAAAAATGAATTGTTTTTACAGGGAAATGCATTTGAAAGAGAAGAACGATCCGGAGATTTTGATGATAAAGGAAATAAAAAAGGATATACACAGAAGTTTTATTCAAAGCTTTTAGAGATGGGCAGTTTTGAAGAATTGATAGATATATTCTTGGATATGAAGAAAAATGGGGTAGTGATGAACTAGGTTCTTATGGAGGTATTATGAATTTCTATTTTATATATAGTGCCGGTGGGGGTGCAGGAGATTGGAATGGAGTTAAACGTGTATGGTTTGATTGGATGCCTGAGCATTTAAAATCTAGAATACTTCTTAAGTTTGGGGATGTATTTCTTGAACACGCATCTGGAAATAGAATTATTAGGCCACAGAGATGGAGAAATATAAACAATCTTAGAGAATGGTTAAGCGATAATGTAGATGATGATTTTATTTTTACAGATCAGTGCAATGTTTTGCTTGATAGTGGAACGGCAAAAGCTGTTAATCTGATTGCACATCATGACCCGACAACAGATTGTGAAGAACTGATAGAAACATTCAATAGAATTTTTAATGAAAATAGAATCTTTGAAAAATATATATCTGTTGTTTGTGAGTCGGAAATTGATAGCGCGGTAACATTTGATATTCCGAATCCGTTTAAGATTAGAAGTCAAAATGGAAATGCTAGACTAAATATACTTGAAAGAGAATCTAATGACCGATTGATAGAGTTATCGGCACAATATAGTAATATCATCTATAATGGGATAAAGAACAAAAGAGGCAGATCATATGCAGACTCTGTTATTACAACTATAATTAACGGAACATGGAGTTCTGAGGAAATAGACTTGTTTTTGAGCAGGTTGTGTTATAATCCTGATAAAATTGCTATAGGTGCGTTGAGTTCAACGACAATAAGTCCTTCCAATATTGGCGAGTATTTAGATAACTTGGAACCTTTCGGCTTTGATAGGGCAAGTCAATTACATTTCTTGGGATGTGGAGGTTTTAAAAAAGTTGATGCTATTAAGCGTTACGGATATGATGGGGACAATATTTCTGTAGATTGTTCTACGTTTATTAATCGAAGTATTGATGGAAATACTTCTGGAACGGCACAGTCAGGATATTTTGATTATTACTCAAAAGAATTAACTAGAATTAGACCGGATACGAAAGACTATATTTTGGAATTACATTCGGCGGTAGATAATCCATTATATACATGCGATGAGATGGAGGATATTCTAGATACAATTATAGAACATCAAAGCGGGAATTCTTCTAGTGAAACATATAACGCAAGGGCAAAACTGATGTTTCACAATGCGGATGTGTATAGATTTAATGCAGAAGAATAGAAAGATAGGGCAGGATTATTCCTGCCCTATTATATTATCAAGAGTTAATTGATTTGGATCGTATGAAGATAAATTGGAGATAGCATTAAGAAAATCGTTTTTCTTCTCTTCTTCGCTTCGGCATTCCTCAAAGACGGAAGCGGGAATATTACCTTCTGATGCAAGTCTTCTTTCACATTCAGCTTTATATTTTCCGTCAAGTTCAAGACCTATTGCGTTGCGACCTAATATTTTAGCTGCAACTAAAGAGGTACCGCTTCCGGCAAAAGGATCAAGAATAGTATCTCCGGGATTACTGCTCATCTTAAGTATTCGTATAATCATTGGAAGCGGATATACGGTTGGATGTGTAAGCTTCAATTTGTTCTTTGTCATGTTATTCACACGATCAAAATACCACACATCGGTAGGGTTTCTTCCTATCCCGCCTTCTAATCGTTTATCATTCTGTGTTATATATGGAATTCGGATATCATCAAGGTTAAAAACATAGTTGTTTAAATCTTTTACACCCCATAAAATGTTTTCATATCTACCAGACAATCTGTTGGTACAGTTTTGCATATTGTTAAATGTCCAAGTAATCATATTACGTAGATATAGGTTATTTGCTTTAAAAATCTCATAGCCTAAGAAAGGCATAGGAAGAATCTCCTTTTCATTACCAAAAGGAACAGGTGAAAGATTCAAGAAGAAACTTCCGTCAGGAGTAAGGATTCGGTATATTTCCTTAGTGACATCGGATATAAGTTCCTGCCACTGATTAAGAGGAATCTTATCTTTGTAATTTCCATAGGGTTTTCCGATGTTGTAAGGAGGAGAAGTTACAACCAAACGAACAGATTCGCTTGGCACTTCTTTTAATAATTTTCGGCTATCGCCTATTCTATAATCAATTGTCATTATTTACACCAACTTTCGCTAAACGATTATTTGCTATTTCACAGTATTCAGGCATTGTTTCGTATCCTAAATATTGGCGGTTCAATTTTTTTGCTACAACGGCGGTTGTTCCGCTTCCCATGAATGGATCAAGAACGATATCGTTCTCGTTCGTTCCGGCTAATACAATACGTTCTATAAGTTTTTCGGGATACTGTGCCGGATGTTCGGTTCGCTCTTCAAAATTACCAGATACCATTGATATACGCCATACATCGGTAGGGTTTTTCATCTGACTTTTATAACGATCTGGGCGATAATTGAGAGCAGGTATTTTTACATCATCCAGATTAAAGGTATATTTCTTTTTGTCTTTTACAAACCAAAAAACATACTCATACCTGGGAGCAAATCTTTTGTTCGTTGAACCACCCCAATCAAAGTTCCAAATGATTATGTTTTTAAGATACATATCTTCAAAGAAATCCATAATCCAGAATGGAGGAACAATGACGCCATCGTCTACGCGGTTTTTAATGTTTATCCATATAGAACCATCATCTGTGATCTTTCTTTTGCATTCATTGAATACAGTTCTTAGTAGTTCACGATAAGCATCTTCATCTAAATCGTCTTTATATTTTACACCCTTACTACTTATAACTTGCCCTTTTGAAGTTTTGTTACCATACTGGATATCTATATTGTAAGGCGGGGAGGTTACGACTAGTTTGACGGATTTGTCTTCGATTTGATACATGTTTTCGCTAGATAAGTTATATATAATATTAGTCTCCATTAGTATCGGAATCCTCCTTTTTTTTAATCATTTCTATTAAATCAACGATAAAATCCATTTCTTTTGGTGAAAACATTCTGCCGGTGATTTCTTCTTTACTTAGTGGGGCATGCTTTGCATCAGTCAATCCCAAGAGATAATCAGAAGATATATTATAATACATGCAAAGTCGTTTCAATGTTTCTTCATTTGGAAAACGGCTATTACTTTCGTACTGAGAAATTGCAGTAGTAGATATGGCTATATCATCGGCAACTTCTTTTTGCGAAGAGCCCCTTTCTATACGCAATTCTTTTAATCTGCTTCCAAAAGACATAACGGTACCTCCTAAAGAAATAATAACACAGTTTTCTCAAATTGAAAAGAAAAATTCCTCAAATCGAGAAACGGATTATTTCCTAGATAGGTATAATCTGAGTACGCAGTTAAATTAAGCACATCTCCCAATATTTTGTTTATTTAACGAAGAAAAAGGTGATCACAAAAAAGTAGTCACCTTTTTCTTATATAAAGAGAGACTTAATCTGTTTGCATTTCGTCTGAAGGTAAGGCGCATTCGCCAGAGTCTTTAATCGGTTCTTTAATAGAAAGAATTGGGCTAAAATCAACTTCTCCGGAACTTTCAATTTGCGCAGATGGTGTATAAGGATTATCCAGACGAAGTATGGAGCCGTCTTTTAGTTTGATTTCTATGTGAGCCTTTTGTAATCGTTTCCCATTCCCATCTATCCATTGAGGGATAGGCTCAGAATGATTATTAAAAAGCTGCTCTAACTTGAATTTAATAAAGTCAAGGATTTCATTGATTAGTTGATTCTCGTATTCAGTGGTCATATACACGCAAAGATCATTCTGCACATCGAATATGGCGCTAAAATTATCCTTTTCATTAAATATCTGTTTGAGAACTTCAATATAAGCCTTTGTATTTTCTGGAAATGTAACATTATAATCAGCGCCATTACAGGAAAGATTGGCATATCCTAAGTTCTTGAGAATATTATTAAAAGAATTCCTTAAATTTTTTTCTCTGCTTTCATAGAGCATTTTGTCCGCATCAGTACGGAAGTTGTCTTTTCCGGAAAGGTATTCCGTGCGTATACCGAAAAGCTTGGCAAAGAACTCTATATTCTGATCTGTTAAATCTCTTTTGCCAGTGCAAAATCGTGATATAGTTTCCGGTTGAGTTTCGAAAGGTCCAAGCGCATCGTCTTTTTCCACAGCGTCTTTATTTGATGAGTAATTTTTGCTCTTTTTGTAAGCCTTCCACTCTTTTTTAAATATTTCGCTGGTGCTCATACTACACCTCCTTTTTTAGGGATAATAATCTAAAAGTGATTAATAGTTAAAATCAAGTCGATATTGATGTACGCTACTCTTCGAATGTCATATTACCGAGAAAATAGACGCTTGTCAACCTGCAATTGAAACGAAAACGTCAATCTTAACAAAAAACTGACACGGACAGTCAATGAAACTCGCAAATTTTAGTGGTACCATGATAATGAAGCAGGGAAGCTTCAGTCTTAAGACAGAAGAAAAAATCGAAAGGAGGTGAGATAAATGAGACATACTGTCGAAATATTAAAAGGTTATGGGCTTTCCCCCATAACCGTAAACGGTAGACTTTATATGGTACATATGTATAGTGATGGTTTTCAAGGGAATATTCTTAGAAAAGATGATACTGTGTTGACAAGATACTATATGACAGACTCCAAAATTAAGTTTGCCTTTCAAAAGGAGCATGCACCGTATGAGTTTGATTATACGACTTATGGCATCGATCTGGATGAAGAACTGGAAGCAGTGAAGCGAATTCCTAATGTACATGCAGAAGAGCTATATGACGTGCTGTTAGCAATTAAGGATAATATCTAAAGGAGGATAAAATATTATGAGAATTAATGATATTGAATTAGACGGTTTTCAGATAAGTGGGAATCAAGATAGCGTGGGCATTGTCACCGATATAAGTGTTGGTTATGAGTATTTAGAGGGAAAGCGTACAGAAAAGATAACACATATGAAGGTGGAAACTGTATTTCCCAATAACAAGTACGAGAAAATCAAGGTTAAGGTAAAAGATTTGAATTTGCCAATTACCGCAGAACAACTTGAGCAGGCGGGTGGTCAGAAAAAAGTTAAATTCAAGAATTTAACTGGACGGTTTTACCGCGCGAATTCAGGAGATTATCTTTTGAGTGCAAGCGCTGATTCATTCGAGGTTATGTGATCATGATTTTAAGATGGGTAAAGAATTTAATACTCTTCCCGATTATGTGGTTCTGGGAACGTTACCAGAAATGCAAAGAAAAAAATACCGTGGGAAAGATGATTTTTCTATTTGCATTTTCATTGACGGGGCTAGCTGTAATTTTAATATCACTTGGTTTTATAACCCATTTGATAATCATAAAAGCGCTTCAGCATCCGGAAGTAATTTTGATAGGAATAGGTGTGATCTGGGTTTATCTTTATGGTAAATCAAGATACATGGCGGGGAGGACAAGCGACGAGGCAATCCTTGAAGAACAAGAAAGGAGTTTAGAAGAGCAAAAAGAAAATGCTCTTAAGGGTTTACCGGCTATGACCATGTTCATGTATTCTGTATTTAGAACAGAAAGTGATGCTATTGATTGTATTGCGCCTTTGACAAGTGCAGAAATACAGTTGCCGGAGGAAAAGTACATACTGAGGAATGGCATCTGTTTCTATCAGTTTATGGTAAGCAAAAAAGGGACAACCATGTATGATCGGCTAATGCTCGACACCTTTAAAAAGAATTTGCAGTACTCAATTCAGACGAAATTGCGGTCAAGAGATTGCATATCATTCGATGCTAAAGATATTCATGATGAATACGGAAACATATTCGACGCTGTTGTTATAGATAACATTGAGGATATGGGAAAGTATTTTCAGTTTAGCGTAGTATATGCGTCGCAGGCATATGCAGAATTTGACAGATGCAGACGGATTATGGAGATGCCGAGCAGCTCATCTTTAGGAGAACTAACAGTTACTTGGAGCGATAAACCATGATTTGGGGATACGAAGTTGGAACTGGTGGGAAACCGCCAGTTCCAATAACCCTAGAAATTGCTGATTATTGCCATGCATTAATTACGGGGGCTTCAGGATCGGGAAAAAGCTATGCACTTATATATCTCCAAGGATCTTTGTTACAGAGTGCGCCAGAAACAGAAGTATACTTCTGCGATTTTAAGAACTCGATTGATTTTGCATTTATGAATGGGTACAGCCGGTACTATAGTGGGGATGATTGCTATGAGGGGGTATTTGAATACTATAGAAGCTTTTGTAATACGCGCAGGGAACGGGAAAATAAAAGAAGGAGACTTTTGATTTTTGATGAGTTTCCAGCATTCATAAACTATCTGAATACTAAAGACAAAAAGGATAAAACTAAAAATGCAAATGATGTTCTAGGAATGATTGCGGAGATATTAATGTTAGGGAGAGGTATACAGTACGGGGTTTGGATTGTGACACAAAGAGCAGACGCGTCACTATTTGCAAATGGTGCAAGAGATAACTTTATGGTCGTTGTTGGTTTAGGCAAGATGAGCAGAGAACAAAAAGGCATGATATTTCCCGGAGAAGAAATGCCGGACAAGATTTTTAAAAGAGGAGAAGGGATGTTACTTGCAGATGGTCATGGAATAATTGAAGTAAAATACCCTAAGATTAAAGGCTTGGATATTTGGAAATATCACATAAAAGATATATTGAGTAAATATGAAACCCATGATCCCGTTCGGCCCCCGCCATAGGCGGAAGGGCTGAACGGGTGCCCAAGGGGAAGTATTACCCTTGGGCACTTCTGTAGCATGTAGCAGGAAGGAGAACTAGTTATGGCTTTTGATATGCAAAGTCGGAAATGGCAATTAACTATAAATAATCCGGATGAAAAGCATTTAACACATGAAGAAATAAAATCCACAATAAAAAGTTTTAAGTCAATCCAGTATTATTGTATGAGCGACGAGAAGTCTAAAACATATCATACGCATTTATATTTATTATTTAAAAGCCCGGTAAGGTTTTCGTCCATAAAAAATAAATTTTCAAAAGCACATATAGAAAAGGCATATGGGACCAGCGTTCAAAATCGAGATTACGTGTTTAAGGAGGGGAAATGGGGAAAGGATAGGAAAAACGAAACAAATATAATTGATACACATGAAGAATGGGGCGAAATTCCACAAGAAAGACAAGGGGCAAGAAATGATTGTGTAGAGCTTTATGAAATGGTGACAGAGGGTAAGAGCAATTATGAAATACTGGAGGAAAACCCGGATTTTATAAAACAGATTGAAAGAATAGACAAGGTTCGACAGATAATACAAGAAGAAAAGTTTAAGGATATATACAGAAAATTAGAAGTTGAATATATTTATGGTGAAACTGGAAGCGGGAAAACCAGAGGGATCATGGAACATTACGGTTACGCAAACGTATACCGAGTAACAAATTATAGAAATCCTTTTGATCAATATCATGGTCAAGATGTAATAGTATTTGAAGAATTTACAGATTCCTTGCCGATATCACAAATGCTGCTGTATTTGGATGGATATCCAGTTATGTTACCTTGCAGATATGCGGATAAGGTTGCTTGCTATACGAAAGCTTATATCTTGTCCAATATAGATATTTGTAGCCAATATCGTGACATTCAAAGAAACTATCCAGAGACATGGAAAGCTTTTTTAAGAAGGATTAATTCAGTTGTTGTTTATAAAGCGGGAGCAATTAATAAATATCCTTGCAAAGAGTATATAAAGTTTAGACCGGTTGAGAATAATCCATTTAAGGGGTGATTATATGAGGGAAGTGGAAATTGATAAGAAACCGATGCTAACGATTGAAGAAGCAGCTCGATTATATAATATTGGGGAGCATAAATTGAGGCAAATAACAGAATCAGATGATTGTAAATTTGTCTTGTACGTAGGACGTAAGCGCCTGATTAAGCGGAAGCAATTTGACGATTATTTAGCAAAGGCGTTTTCAATTTAGATGGTTGAGGGGAAGCTGATGTGCTATAATGGTGGCAAGTCAGCTTTCTGTCTTTTGTGAAAGGAGCGAATGTGTAATGACAGAAAGACGAAAAGACTCAAAAGGCAGAGTGCTTAAAGAAAACGAAGTTCAACGCAAAGATGGATCGTATATGTATCGTTGGCGGACGGAGGACCATGCAAGACATACTGTTTATGCACGATCACTGGATGAATTAAGAGACAAAGAGCAAAAGATTCTTAGAGATAAAAGTGACGGTATAAAGACCGGATCAAAATCTACTCTTAACGACATATATGATCTGTGGGTGCAATTAAAAAAGGGATTAAAAATAAACACCTTTTTAAATTATCAGTATATGTACGAGCAATTTTGCAGAGATGATATTGGCATGTTTAAGATTGTCACGTTAAAGAGGTCGGATATTAGAAGATTCTATAACAGGCTTATTGACGATAAAGGATTGAAGGTTGCAACCGTAGATAACATTCATACTGTCTTGCATCAGGTCTTAGATATCGCTGTTGAAGATGGATATATCAGGAACAATATCTCTGATAATGCGTTAAAAGAACTAAAGCAAGCAAGGAATCTATTTACGGAAAAGAGAAAAGCTTTGACGGTGCAGGAGCAGGATTTATTTATTAATTATCTTAAGACTAATGCACAATATAATCACTGGTATCCCATTTTTGCTTTAATGCTTGGAACTGGTCTTAGGGTAGGAGAAACGGTTGGACTGAGGTGGAAAGATGTTGATTTTGAAAACAACACCATCAGCATCAACCATACCCTGATTTACTATAATCGTGCAGGAGACAGATGCTATTTTGCAATCAACACACCCAAAACGAAAGCAGGAGAGCGCACAATTCCTATCATCGAAAGCGTAAAAAAAGCACTTGAGCAGGAGAGAGAGTATCAGAAATTGGCAGGCATCAGTTGCGTCGCAAGAGTAGATGGATATACAGACTTTATCTTTGTCAATAGGTTTGGAAACGTACAGCATCAAGGAACCTTAAATAAGGCATTGCGGAGAATCATAAGGGATTGTAATCAAGAGGTGCTTGATAAGGCGAAAGACAATGAAAATCCTATTCTTCTTCCGAAGTTTAGTTGCCATTCGTTAAGGCATACCTTTACAACACGCCTTTGTGAGTCTGGAATCAATATCAAAGTGATACAATCAGTGCTCGGGCACTCAGATATTAGTACGACATTAGATATTTATGCTGATGTTACTAAAGATTTGAAAAAAGCCGAGATGGAGCGTTTTGAGGATTTCATGCAAAGAAGATAACCAGTGCACACCTATTTTACACCTAATAAACACCCAGTTTATGAAAACAGGTGTAAGTGTATGAGAATAGATTGCGACAAGAGGTGCTAGAAGAGCATGAAATGCCAACGTTTGAAAGAAAATGGGAGGATATAACTATTAAAGGGCATATTTCCCGACGATGAAGCCGGAGAGATAGCGTAATAGCAAAACCTAACCCGAGGCACGAATTATCGTGCCTCGATTTTTAATGCCTTCCCCACCCCTTGTTTGAAGTTATATTGAAGTTGACATTGAAGTAATATTGAAGTAA